>OKSC01001070.1_pt1 | contig 28648 bp, 27 predicted proteins | sample 1601161 | NCBI WGS metagenome assembly OKSC01 (sample SAMEA3541552, study PRJEB24748) | human gut metagenome | biome: human gut; feature: human-associated habitat; material: faeces | place: China | collected 2012 | reverse complement strand
AAATCAGGTGGGACGCCTCCAGACCCGACGGCATGTACCGCAAACTCATGGATTCTTCCCGCGCCCACGCCCTCGGCTGGAAGCCCGAAATCTCCCTCGACGAGGGAATCAAACGTACGGTGGTGGAGTATTGCGTCTCAAGCGGTCTCTATTGATGTTTCTTCGGCGCGACTGGTGGGATGCCGCAGAACGTTTTTTCGGCTCCGGTCGGAAAAGTCCTGCCATTTTCGCGCTTTTAGGAATTATTTTTTACGGTGCTTTCCTCCGGGGACTGTATGTTGTACGCGATCCGGTGATTTCACGGGACGGGCTGCTCTATTTGGACCAATACAACCATTGGCTGACCTCGCCGGGAAAAAATTCCATCGCCCCGATGTTGCAACGGTTGTTTCAATTGGGGGATTGGCTGTTGGGCGATCCGGTGACCTTTGTTCGAATTTTCAACATTGCCTCCGGAACTTTGCTGATCTGGGTTGTGTACGAAATAACCGTCTGTGTCTGGAAACAGACTTTGCCTGGATTGCTGACTGCGCTATTGATTGCGACCAACTACACGTTGATCCGCAACTGCGGTGAACTTCAACGTGAAAGCGGCTATCTACTGGGCTGTGGAATGGCGTTTCTGTGTATCTGCCGGGGACTCTTCTGCTGGGGAACTTCCAAAGACCATCGAGCCTATCTGCTTTGGGGGGGAGGAGGTTTTTTTGCCGCGATATCCCTGCTCTTTCGCTATGAGGGAGCAGAAATTCCCGTATTGGCCGCTGGTATGTTACTACTTGGAATGCTTTTTCGCCGCATTCCGCCGGGGCGCGCCTTCGGAATGCTGGGGATATTCGGCGGAGTATGGCTTGGATCGCTCATTCTCTTTTCCCAAATAATCGGAATCGATGAGCAAATTTTAAGTGATCGGATTTTAAGAAAGCTGTTGTTCTATCTGCAACGAGTTGGTTTGTAAGATGTTTTCCTGTCTGAAGCTGATATCCCAGGGATGTTTTGAAGTTCTGTTTGCAGCGGCTTGGGTTGCCGTGGGATTTGCCGCGATACGCTGGATTCAACAGGGACGTCCTGAATATCGAATGTCGGTATGGGCTTTTCTCTTTTGGGGCATGGTTTTCTGGCGGCTGACAGTACGGATTTTCGCATTTCGTTATGCGATCGGTCTGACGATTCCTGCCGCCGTGCTGGCTGCCTACCTCCCTTTGTTCGATGGTTGGCCGCATGAATGGATGCGACGTTTTTTTCATGGGTTACTGATGTTGGGTGTGGGGGGATTGGCTGTCATCATTCTGATTCGTGTGGCAACCACACCCACGGAGGAAAACGACTTTGAGCAATTTGGGAAAATGTTTCGTATGCTCTGTCCCGAGGCGAAACAGTTGGCGGTTTTGGATTCGGGCAGACACGGCAGACGGGTGTTGTATGCGCTGAAATTGCCTCGGCGGCCGTTGCTTTATCAATATGCCGCCCCCGGCGTATTCGCCGCAAAATTGGAAAAATGTCTGGAAACAGCCGATTATATCCTGGTCATCACTGTACGAAAAGATGCGGAAACGCGGCGCAAAATTCTGGAGCGGTATCAACTTCCTATGCACACGATAAATTCTGGACGGCATTGGGGATTTCTTTTGGACAACCGGAACGCCTATCACTGGGGACGGGCACATGAGAAGAGGACCGCCTCTCCCAAAGGCAATGTTTTCTCACTGGATTTTGAAAAACCGGAGTTCTTGAAGGTCGTTCCCGGCAGCAATTTGGATTGGTTCAAAAAAAAGCAATATCGTTTCTTTGAAAACCGGATGTTTTTCTTTTCCCCGGAATTACGGCTGGTCAAACATGGCGATCTGAAGCAGGAGAATATCGCCACCTCGGAGTTGAAACTTACCCGGAAGAGTGCCAATGAATCGGTGATTGACGGTGAATATTCCTGTCATGTGAAGACTTCGGAATATTACACCTTCAATGCGGTTTCTGTAAAATGCGGAAAAACGTATCAGTTTGGTGTCGATTTTCGAGGGAAAGCGGGAAGCCGTCTGATCTTTCAGGCATTGTTGATAAATCCGCAAGGAAAGTTTGAGACCCATCGGCTGGGTTCTTTCAAAATTTTGGAGAGCGGGAAAACCCTTCATGGTGAATTTGATTGCGACACCGGTTCCCTCCAGGCAAAGAACGGGGAATTTCTCTTGCAGCTGGTGGTTTCGGGTGATTTTGAATTTGACAATGTAAATGTATTCGAAAGATAAGACAAGTCATGTACGATCTGACCATTGCAATACCGACTTATCGGCGCCTGCCGCAACTTCGGGAAAATCTGCCCGTTCTGCTGGCCGCGGCGTCGGAAGAACATCTTGCCGGACGGGTTCAGGTTTGTGTATCGGACAACGCTTCCAACGATGGAACGTGGGAGTTTCTTCTGGAACAGCAAAATGCCTATCCATTGCTCAAGCTTTTCCGGCAGATGGAGAATGTCCGTTTTGCCCGCAATTATTGGAACGCGGGGCTGATGAGCGATGGAAAATTTCTTTATGTTTCGGGGGATGACGATCCGATAACGGGTTCGACTCTGAAGAAACTGCTCGCTCTGACGAAGCGTTTTCCCGAAAAAGATCTGATTATGAACACATCTCTGTCGGGAAATGTTTACAATGCAGGCAATCACAGATCCGGCGAAGTAGAGGAACTTTCCGGAGTCGAGGAATATCTGGATCGCTGCGGTCTGTTTTTCGGGACGTTCATCGGAAATCTGCTGTTTCGCCGCGATTACTTTGAAACGTTCCGCTGTTATCGGACCGAAGTGGAGCAATCTGCTTATCCTCATTTTATTCCGATGATTCGCGCGGTGCGCGCGGGACGGAGCGTGGTGGTTAATGAAGCGGTGCTCGCTCCGGATGACAGCAGTCGTTCCTGGCGGAAATGGCAGCGCATCTATACGGCGGTGGACATGGCGCGTCTGGTCCGCGAAGAGTTAGTGGATGTTCTGCCGAAGTCGCAAACCAGAACATTGCTCCGCACTCTTGCCCGGAGTCTGCCGATGGCGATCCTCTATTTCTGGCAGAATGAATGGGACCGCTTGTTGCATCCTGGAAAGCAATCGTTCTGGTGTCAGAGTGAACCTCCGCTGAAAAACCGCTATGCGAGCTGTTCTCTTCGGAATCTTTGGAAAATTTATGTAGGTTACATTAGCTGTCGAATATGGCATTTTCTTCACATAAACAGTTTTTTAAAAATATTTGTATGAGTTGTTTGGCATTTGCCAGCTATTCGGCAAGTGCGATTTTTTTAACTCCTTTTCTGGTGCGTCATCTGGGAAATTCTGCTTACGGACTGATTCCGCTGGCAGGTCTTTTCACTCAGTATTCGGCAATTATCTCGGCTCAACTATCCGGGGCAGTCAATCGTTTCCTTGCGTTGGAACTGCAAAAGGAAAACGGGCGTGCCAATGTAGTTTTCAACTCGGCACTCTGTCTGTACTTGATCCTGATCGTATTGCAAATACCGTTGATGATCGGACTGATTTTTTCGTTGAATTTTTTCTTTTCCATTCCTGCGGAATTATATCATGATACGGTTATTCTTTTTTCATGCAGTTCTGCGGCTTTTTTGATATCAATGTTGGACAGTGTATTCGGATTGCCGGTATTTGCTTTCAATCGTCTGGATATCAGTTCCTCTTTGGATTTGGGAAAACAAGTTCTCCGATTCTGCGGTATCATCATCGTCTTTCTTTGGTATGGGGTCGCACTGCGATACATCGGATATATTGATCTGGCGCTGGCGCTGATGACACTAAGTTGCAATTTTTACTTTTGCCGCAGGTTTGCTCCGAATTTGAAAATACAACCTAAAGAAATCCGTTTTTCAATACTCGGACCGATTTTCAAGATGTCGTTTTGGACATTACTGGACAACCTCGGGTCGTTATTGTTTTTGCGGTCGGATATCTGGATTATCAATCGTTTTATTTCGGCGCAGGCAGCCGGGCAGTATGCCGCACTGCTGGTCATCAGCAACTTCATCAAACAGATCGGGATGCTGCTGGGAAGACAAATCGCCCCCTCGACCATGACACTTTTTGCTCAAAAACGCCTCCCCGAATTGCAAATGCTGCTGAAACAGACCGAAACGATGTTGCCGCTCGCTGTCTCTTTCCCCATCGCCATTGTCACCATCTTTTCCCGCGACCTGCTGACTCTGTGGCTGAATCCCGGATATGCGGTATTGGCTCCGGTTCTGATTGTTACAGTAATTCATCTTATTGCCAATGCCACCAATTTTCCGCTGTTTTATCTATACGTCGCAATGAACAAAGTGAAGTTGAATGGAATCATCCTCATTATTCTGGGGATTGTAAATGTCATGGTCGTCTATCTGCTCGGCATAACATTCGGCTTGGGGCTACTGGGGGTAGCAATCGGTGGCGGTCTTGTTTTGGGGGCCAAAAATGCAATTTTCACTCCGCTTTACGGAGCTTATCTGCTCCGGCTTCCCAAAACATTCTTCTTTCGGACCTTGAAGAACGGCATTCTGTCAATGGTGTTGACTTGCGTTGTTGGTTTTGTGATACACAAATTCCTGTTTTTCGGCGGCTGGAGTTCTCTTCTGCTCTGCATGGCAGTTACCGGAGCGTTCAGCCTTATCGGCGTCTGGTTCCTCGTTTTGCCAATTCATGATCGGATAATGCTTCTGGAATATGTTCCGAAACGGTTTCGTTTCAGAAAAAAATCTTTATCTTGAGGTAACTGGTGGCAAAACTTTTTTTTGACCAATGGCATCAGTCTATTTCGCACTCCGCCTGCATCGGTTGCGGTGTGTGTGCCGCATCCTGCACGACAGGCGGAATTGAGATGCGATTGGATACGTTGCGCGGATTTTTCACTCCTGTTCAGACGAATCTATGTGTCGGGTGCGGCAAGTGCCGAAACGTTTGTCCCATACTCAACAGCGACACGTCAGCCCAGGGAAAGAGAGTGTTTGATGGAAAACAGACCCAATTTCGGGCGGAGTGCGGGTTCTATCGGGAATGCTATGTCGGCGCGGCTCCCGAAGCGGACGTTCGCTGGAATGGCGCTTCCGGTGGTGCCGCGACTTGGGTTCTCGGACAGCTTCTGCAGCAGAAAAAGATTGATCAGATTGTCGCCGTCGAACGGAAAACGGGAAACTCGCCGCTGTTTCAGTGCGCAGTATTCTCAGACCTTGCCGCTTTGCAGAAAAACAGCAAGTCTTCATATTATCCCGTCGAATTTTCTCAGGTTCTTCAGCAAATTCGGACGATCCCCGGGAGATATGCCGTGGTTGCGTTACCCTGCGTCTGTCATGCGATTCGCTTGCTTCAGCAACAGCAGCCCGTTTTTCAGGAACGGGTGGCCTATTTGTTGGGACTGTGCTGTGGAAAACAGAAAAGTACCCATTTTGCGGAGGAAATAATTCATCGGAGCAAACTGGGGGAGAGTGCACAGGAACTTATTTTCCGGACCAAAAATATCCGGCGTCCATTAGCTGACTATGGCATAGAAATTCGTGGAAAAAAACACAAAAAAACCCTGTATTTTCGGGAAGACAATATCTTAAAAACTTGGGTTTCTGACTGCTATTCCTTGCCGGGTTGTTTCTTCTGTGACGACCTGTTCGCAGAATGTGCTGACATCGCTTTCATGGATGCATGGCTGCCTGAATATTCCAACGATCCATTAGGCACAAACCTCATCATCGACCGCATCGGTCTCTTGGAGGAGCTCCCGCGCGCATTCACTCCAATCTCCATCGATATGATATTATTGTCGCAGGAAGGGGCTTTCAGAAATAAACAACGAAACGCTAATGTTTTGCGTCGTTTCTTCAAGATGGACGGAATCCGTCGTCCCATATCTCTTTCTTGGATTGCGCGCGGAGAGGTGATGTCACACTATTACCGGGCTCTCGCCACGAATCGCCCCTCCGGTCCTGTCCGTATGCTGCTCAATGCTTTGGCAAAAAGCAATCAGATCGTATGGAAGATTGCAGACAAAATCTGGAAAAGGAAGTATCTCTCATGAAAATCGGTATTATGACATATCATTTCTGCTCCAACTATGGAGCGGTTTTGCAAGCATATGCGCTAAAGCGTTTTCTGGAAGCCCGCGGCCATCATGTGGAGATGGTCGACTACCGTCCACCCAATGATTCAGGTGCATTGGGGCACAACCTTAGACTGTTGCTTCAAGAGGGATATATCCGTTTGATGAATCGTTATTCCTCATTCCGGTTGAATGGCAAATTCGCCGATTTCCGTCGAACGAATCTTTCCTTGAGTTCGATGCGTTACAATTCATTAGAGGAACTCAAGCGTGCCTGCCCGGAATACGATGCCTACATCTGTGGAAGCGACCAAATCTGGAATCCGCACGGACAGCAGTTTCACGAGCCATATTTTCTGACATTCGTGCCGGAAGGCAGGAGAAAATTCTCCTACGCGGCTAGTTTCGGAACTCCCGTGTTGGAAGAACGGTTTCGCGCTCCTCTGCAAAAATATCTGCAAGGGTTTTCGGGAATTTCCGTCCGGGAAAACAGTGGTGTGGACTTGATCCGTGATTTTGCCGGAAAGCATTCAATTCAAGTGATTGACCCGACGCTGCTGCACGATGATTATTCCGAATTGTACAAAAATAAGCATTACCCTGCAAACTATCTTCTGGTTTACCGACTGCAGCAATCCGCACCGTTAACGCGCAATCTGACTCGACTGATTCGCCACGTAGCGCTGGAGCTGAATCTGCCGGTCTACTCAATTTCACCTCAACGGTTCCGATTCTTTCTGGAAACAGGAAAAACCGTCTATCCAACTCCGGCTGAGTGGTGCGGCTGGATTGCCAATGCATCGTTTGTCATAACAAACTCGTTCCACGGCAGCGTATTTTCCATTTTGAACCGTCGTCCTTTTCTGTCGTTTCCGCGTGTTGCACGCGATGGACAGAATGACCGGATCACCGACCTGTTGCACGACTTTTCGCTGGATGACCGCTATATACTTCCAGAAGAGATAGACTCTTTCCGTATTGATACGCTCGCCGCTTATCAGGAGAATCTGATTCGGGAACGGCTGAGTGCACAGCGGCATAAAGCGGCGGAATATTTGCAGAATCAATTGGAGATGGACGTAAAATGACAAAATCCTGTACACGTCTGTACTCACTCGACCTGTCCAGGTGGATTGCTGCATTTCTGGTCATCTGCATTCACACGGTGCCCTTGAGTTCTTTCTCCCGACTGGGCAATGCCTTGTTTGTTCAGGTTGTCTGTCGGTTGGCGGTTCCTTTCTTTTTTGTCTGTTCCGGCTATTTTCTGCGGAAAAAGACCGCAAAAGCGGAACCGGGACAAATCGCATGGAATCTTCTGGGTCATTCGGTTCGATCGCTGGGGACGATTTACCTTTTCTGGTCGGCAGTCTGGATAATCTGCAATACCGCGTCGGGAATTTCCTGCTTCTATCCCGCGGCTCAATGGAATCTTTATTTCTATCCCGGTATCTACCAGTTGCTTTGGTTCATGCCGGCTCTCCTGTTGGGAGAGGTCTGCATGATTTTTTTCGCTGGAAGAAAATTCCAATACTATTTGATCTTCTGTTGCCTCGTTTTTCTGTTGCAGCAGTTGGTCCGTTTGGGCGTGTATTTCCCGAAAGATGCGTTTTTTGAATCTTCGCTGTGGAGCGGGATCTACTATGTTGCTGTCGGAGGTCTCTGTTTTGAACTGAAAGATCGGGTTGTCATGACGTCGAAACGGCTGTTTGCCGTTGTCGTCATCTGCTCCGGCGGTGTTGTTTGCTGTTACGGGTTGCAGAGATATGTTCAAATCACGATCCTTCCGGTGTTTTTTCTGCTTCCGGAGATATTCTGTGTTTTTCTGTGGTTGTTAAAGCTTCGGCTGCCGGAATCATTGGAAAAGCGGATTTCGTCGCAATGGTTGCGGGATGTGAGCGTGTTGCTGTATGTATTACACGGGCTCGTCATCTTCTATATGGATCGTTTCATGCCGAACCTGAATTCCGCCTATCGCTTCGGCTTTGTTTTTGTAGCGACATTGCTGCTTGCGGAATGCGTGCGTCGGCTCTCGCAATGGTTGCCCATTCGAAAACTTTGCTTTTAAATGAAAAAAAGACCGAAAATTCTTATCTGCACCTGGCTGCTGTCCGAAAACAGAGGCGGGGTGGCTATGGTTTCTCGTCTTTTGGCGCTGGCGTTACGAGATCGAGGGTATCAGGTTTCAATTCTAACCTTATGTCCCAATCACATTTGGAATTTGCCGGGAATTAATGTGTATCTTCATCCATCCCAATTGCGTATTTTTTGTGAATTCTCAAAGGCAGAAGCCGTGATTCTTCAGGGAAATATTTTAAAGTTAGCTTGGCCGCTTCTATTGTTTCGGCGCAAGGCCCTGCTGATCCGGCATATTCCAGCTCCCGCCAGTTCCGGGATAAAGAAATTTTTTCAAAATTTGTTGGAGCGGAAAACTCAAGTTTGCGCAGTGAGTCAATATATGCGGACGCTGGAAGTTAAACCGGAATGCGTAAAGACCGTTCCCAATCCCTATAATTCTCAACTGTTTCATGCTTATCCGGAAATCGTTCGCAATCAGGATCTGATCTATGTCGGTCGTTTTGTAGAAGACAAAGGAGTCGGTATTTTGCTTCAGGCATTCCTGCTCTGTTTTGAACGTTATCATGTGGAGCATACGTTAACTTTGATTGGTGATGTATCCGAAAATCCTCAGTTGGAGAAGCAGCTGCGTGAAGTTCCGTTTTTTCAGAAACATGTCAGATGCATAGGAAGTTGCCCGTCGGAAAAAGTTGCCATGGAAATTGCCCGACATCGCGAGATGGTGATCCCGTCCCTTTGTGATGAAGCATTCGGCATTGTAGCTTTGGAAGCGTTGGCTTGTGGAAGTCAGGTTCTCTGTTCCAGATGCGGTGGGCTTCCTGAAGCATTGGGAAATTTAGGACGGTTCTTTGAACGTGGGAATGTCGAAGAATTGGCAAAGTGTTTGGCGTTTCCCTCTGTCGAACATCCAGATAAAAAACAAATCGAAGCGCATCTCACGAAACATACTCCCGACACAGTCGCAAAGATTTATTTATCCCTTTTGAAATTGCCGGAAACAATAACCACAAATAAGGCGTAATAAGATGGTATTATTTTCCCTTATTTTATATATAACATTCAATCTATGGATGTGTTTTCATTTTTTGTTCATCCGGAAAGAACGCGGTTATGAATATCCCTTCTGGGCCGGTATGATTGCGTTGATCTTCGTTGTCCCGCAGGCAGTGGCATTTTACTCCATGCAGGATGAATTGCCGGAAAACGGTTATTGGTACACACTGCTGTTCGCCTCGGCCTGTACGCTCGCGCTGTGGCGCGGCTTCACATCGGCGGCTCGAAGCGCCAAACCGGCAGGACGTTTGCTGAACTTGTCACTAAATCTCCAAAGCTGTCAGATTGCGGCCGCGTTCTTTACGATAGTCGGAATCGCATTCTATATCGCATTCAATTTTTCCAGCAAACAGACCAACGAAGTCGGCAACCTGACAGGAAGTGCGACGATCTTGATCTTTTTCGCACAGTTGATGAAGTTTGGTTTTTGTCTTTCGTTATACCTGTCTTTGAAGTACAAGTTCAAATTGAGTCTGGTACTGACCTTGCTGTCCAGCATAGTCTTTTTGATTGCGATTGTTTTCTATGGGCGCAGAAACGATACGGCTCAATTTTTATTGGCTATTCTGTTGACACTCTGGTTTGTCAGGGGAAAAGCGTTCCCACGCTGGGGATTCGTTGCAATGATCGCGGCTGGATTCATCGGAATCAACGCAGTCGGAGCTTATCGCAGAATTGTTGTGCAAGGGGATGATGCGAATATATGGGAACAAATCCGAGAAGTGGATTGGTATGAAGTTGCGATGGAAACCTTTCGGGACGGCGGCGGCCGAGAATTCGAAAACTGTGTCTATGCAATCTGTGCGGCAGATGAATATCCTTTTTTCGATTTAGGCACTTCTCATTGGAATTTGCTTATTTTCAGCTATTACCCTGCGCAGCTTCTGGGAGGAATTGAAACCAAACTCGCCTTCTGTTTTCCCGGATCGTATCCCAAGCCATATCCCCGAACAGTTGTATACCCGAGATATCGCGGTCTTAGTGGGTCTATGCAACTCGGATATGCCGATGCTTATCAGTCTTTTTGTTGGTTTGGCGTACTGTTGTTTTGGCTGTGCGGCTGGATAATGGGACGGTTCTATCAGTTTGCAAAGCGGGGAAATATGCTTGCCTGTGTGATGTATATCTGGTTGATTTCACCCGCTCTGCATGTGGTGCCCGCCTTCACCGCCGTATTGCTTTCGCTGCCCTGGATATTTTTCTTCACGTTGGTTTATCCCATTTTACATTGTTGTCGAGATCAGGCGAAAAGAGGTGCATTGTGCGTCAAGTAATCTTATGTCAGCATGGAGCACGGCATCGTTACGCGCTCGCTCGAATTTTAGAGCAGCAGCATCGTCTGAAAGCGTTGTACACGGATAGTTCCGATCACAGTATGTTGGGACGGGTCGCAACGTTCTTAGATCCCCTGCTTCCCGTTCCACCGCTGAACCGATTGGCCGCCCGTCGAATTACCGGAGTTCCAAAAGAAAAAGTATTCAGTACGGATACGGTCATTATACATGATTGTCTTTCGTCATTATTTCGGAAACAGGTTTCCGAACAAACCCGCTGGGGAACATGGCTGTCCTCAAAGATGATTCATTGGGGAGTTGAACCCGGAGATATTATCTATAACATGTATTGCGAAAATCTTACATTTCTGCAATACGCCCGCAAAATACCCGGTGTCACAATTATCACGGACATGTATATCAACCCTTTGTTACGGGATATTGTTGCACAATTTCATGTTGCTGATGCTCCCGCTCCCCGGGGCGTCGATCTATTTTCCAAGACGCTTCTGCGTCAGATTTGCCAGTTGAGCGACCAGATCCTCTGTCCATCCAATTTCGTCAGGGAGGGAGTGTTGAAACTTTCTCCAGAGACAGCGGAACGCATTCGCGTTTGCCCCTACGGTTCTTCTCTCTCATCGCAGAAATCCACTGAGACTGTGCAGAAAGGGCGGTTTTTCTGGGCTGGGGGGACTTGGTTTCGCAAGGGATTGCACCTTTTGGCCGCCGTTGCGGATGAACTGAAAAAAGAACATCCGGACATGGAATTTCGAGCAGCTGGAATTTCGGCGGACTCGGTGCCACATGCGGAAAAATTTCAAAATATCACCTTTCTTGGACGATTGGACCGTCGGCAAATGCTCCGGGAGTTTCAGATGGCGGATGCATTTGTATTTCCTTCTTTTTGCGAAGGAATGGCTGGGGTTGTGCTGGAAGCAATCAGTTGCGGCTGCCCAGTCATCACAACTCACGAAGCAGGAATTGATGGGATCATTGACAATAGAAATGGGATTCTTGTGCCGACAGGGGATGTCGCAGCATTGCGAGCGGCGATTCTGCATATCTACAATGACCGGGAATTTCGAAATTCTCTGCAGGAAGATCCTCATGCTATTTTGATGAATTATTCAGAAGAAGCGTGGAGTGATCGACTTGAAGTTCTTTTGAATTCTCTCGACGACATGCCTCCTTATTCCGAGAAAAGGTAATATATGCGAATCGCTCTGATTGCGGACTCTATTTCCAGAACGAATGGCGGTATTGCTCCGGTGATGTATGCGCTGGCGGGGAAAATTGCCGCGCGAGGCCACGAAGTTTGCCTTTTCGGCACTGATGATTCTTATGCCGCCGGGGATTGTACCGCCGCCGGAGTGGCTTGGCACACCGCACCGGCTCTCTGGCGCAAAGGAATCCGTTATGCGCCGGGGTTGAAAAGACTGTTGCGTGAATTTGCTCCTGATCTTGTACACATTCATGGCATCTGGTGTTATGCGGAATTGGCGGCGGCGGATATGCATCTTCCCTATATCGTCAGCCCGCATGGTATGCTGGACCCGTGGGCATTGAAAAATTCGCAGTGGAAGAAAAAAATCTTTGCCGCGCTTTTTGAACACCGGGTGTTTGAAAACGCCGCCGCAATTCACGCTCTCTGCAAGGCTGAAGCCGAAGAAACCGAGGTCTTTCACCCCGGAAAGCGGATCGTTACGATTCCGAACGGCATCGACCTCCCGCCGGAGAGTTCCCCTTTCCCTGCCGTGGACGGGAAAAAAGAACTGCTTTTTCTGGGACGGCTTCATCCGAAAAAAGGCGCCGCCGGTTTGATTCAGGCCTTCGGACAGCTTCAGCCGGAGAATTGGCGTCTGGTCATCGCAGGATGGGATCAGAACAACTACGCGATGGAATTGCATCGGTTGGCTGCGCAATTTCCGCAAGCGGATATCATATTTCCCGGTCCGCTGTTCGGGGAGGCGAAAGCGAACGCCTTTCGGCGGAGCCGCGCATTCATCCTGCCCTCGTTCAGCGAAGGGTTGCCAATGACGGTTCTGGAAGCGTGGGCGTATGGTTTGCCGACGCTTCTGACGGATTTCTGCAATCTGCCCGAAGGCGTTGCCGCCGGAGCCGCTTTCCGGATCGAACCGGAGGTGGAAAAACTCTGCCGGAGACTTGAAGCATTTTTTGCCGAACCGGACGATGTTCTTCTTCGGATGGGGGGATGTGCCCGGGAGCTTGCCGCCCATAAATTTTCCTGGGACGGGATATCGGAGTCGTTTTTGAAATTATATGCTTCAATATTGGATAGATGAATGATGAATATGGATAGAAGATTCATGGGAAGAGAGGCCATGTCGCAACAAAATACGGTTGTCGTATTGGGGGGGCTCGGATTTGCGGGAAGCCGCATCTGTCATGCGTTGGTCCGGGCGGGGTATTGCGTACGGGTGTTTGATCGTGCGGGCGTCTCGCATTTTCGGTTGGCGGAAATAGCAGATAAAGTCTCGTTTGTCGAGGGCGATTACAGTGATGCGAATTCCGTGCTCGCTGCATTGGGCGATTCCGAAATCGCGGTCAATCTGGTTCATACGACTGTTCCGGTAAGTTCGATGGCGGATCCCGCTGCTGATATCCGGGACAACATTGAGGCCACCGTCGGCTGGCTCAAGCGCCTCAACGAGACCCGGATTCGTCGGCTTCTGTATTTTTCAAGCGGCGGAACCGTTTACGGAGCGGCGGCAAGGTCGGGGCTGATCCCCGAAACATCGGAATGCGAACCCGTCTGCGCTTACGGGATCAGCAAACTCGCGATTGAAAAGTATATGCTGATGTTCTGTTCCGCATTCAAGGTGCGCCCGATCATTTTGCGACCGAGCAATCTTTACGGTCCGAATCCGCAACTGGGACGCCCGCAGGGACTGATTGGTCTCCTGATCGCCAAATCACTGCGTGGCGAACCAATTGATGTGATTGGAGACGGGTGTGCTGTACGCGACTATATCCATGTGGATGACGTCGCTTCGGCGGTGACCTGTCTGTTGAATTATGAAGGTGCGGAACGTGTTTTCAACGTCGGCAGCGGGCAAGGACACTCCATCAACGATATCATCGCTTTGTTGAAAAACTGTATGACGGTTCCGGAACCGCGCCATGTACCCGCGCGGGGATTCGACGTGGCGAGTAACGTTTTGGATACATCGCGGTTGACGACAGAAACCTCCTGGCGGTGCGCGATTCCGCTCGGCGAGGGAATTGTGCGGGTATATCACAGCATGAGAGAGGCGATGAAACAATGAAAGTTCTGTTGATCAGTTCCAATTCGAGCCCGCGCGGAGGCGGAGAGAAATATCTGGTGTTCATGGCTTCCGGTCTTTTGGCGCGGGGATGTTCGGTGGATGTTCTGCTTTCCGACGCGAACTATATGGATGGCTGGGCCGCCGACCTTTGCAAATGCGGCGCTTCCGTTCACCGCTTGGGTCTTGTCGGCCTGCGGGATCGCAAACTCCGGTTTCTGCAATCGATGTTTGCTTTCGGGCAGCAGAGAAAGATTGCGGCGTTTTGCCGGGAACTTGCGCCGGATTATATTCTGGTCAATCAGCAATATGACGAGGATTCCCTTGATTATATCCGAGGGGCGGAACTGGCCGGCATTGCACCGGTCGCGTCGATTCTTCACCTGCCGATGACCCGATTCAAGGAGCAGCGTCCCTTCGGACGGGTTCGGGGAATCCTTTTGCGTCATTGGTATCGGAAGTTCGCGCCGCTGATGCTTTTCAGTTCGGTGGACAGCCGAAAAGAGTTTTTCGATTATTACCGGTTGAATTTTCCCTGTGAAGTGCTGTTGAGCGGAGTGCCGCTCAATCCGGAACTTCCTGCTATAAGTAAAGTGCGTGCCCGGCTTGCCGACACGTGGATTGACGCCGCCGCAGCAGATTCCGCGAAACTGCCGATAATCGGCATTGCCTGCCAATTTGTGCCGCAGAAGAATCTCAACACTCTGGTCGAAGCCTGGAAACTTTCCAATCGCGGCGGAAAACCCTTGTCCCGACTTCTGTTGATCGGTGACGGACCGGAACGTCCGGCTCTTGAAGAACGGCTCAGGGAAGTTCCCGAAGCGCTGTATCACATCACCGGCTGGGGCGAAAAATATGCCGATTACCTGCATTGTCTGGATCTCTTTGTCATGCCCAGCTGTTATGAAAGCACTCCGTTGGCACTGGTGGAATCTGTAGGTCACGGAACTCCGGCGCTGATAGCACGTTTCAACGGTTCGACAGAACTCTGCGCAGCAGCAAAATATGTTTCGGTCTGGGACGGAGAGCAAAACGATGCCGACGATCTGGCGAGGGCAATCCGTTCCAAGCTGACGCGGCTGGACGCGGATCGTCAGCTCGGCGATGAAAACCGGGCGAAGTACTGCAGGTTCTTCTCGCCTGAAGAGATGGCTGAGCGTTTTCTGGAAATTCTGAAAAAAATGTCAGAAAAACGCTCGTGAGAGCCGGAATTTTCACCCGCTGTCTGAAGATGGGGCTATTCCATTCGTTTTTCCAGTCAGCACAGTGATCCTGCTGCTAGTCTGTTGGGGTGTCGTAAGGCTCGGACGCGCGGTTTCAGGTAAAAAGCCGCTCTTTTAGGATTCTAACGGACACGGCAAGAACGAAAGACAATCGAATGTTTTATATTTTTTGGTTGTGGAAGGCATGGAATACCATCGCGGGGAGCGTGTTCGGTACCATGCTGCTGAAATTGTGGGGAGTGCGGCTTCACGGCATTGTGAAATGTGTTGGTCTGCCTCGCCTTGAAATTGACCCGAAAGGAAAGGTCTATGTCGGACGGCATGTCTGTCTGCGTTCGGCACGCTGTTCGAATATCGCCGGCGTCTTTCAACCGGTTTCGATCGGCACTCTGGAGGGAGGGCGCATTGAACTGGGGGATGGTTGCGGCATCAGCGGTTCCACGCTGGTCGCCTCGCGGGAGATTCGTATAGGGAAAAACGTACTGATCGGAGCCGGATGCCGAATTCTCGACTGCGATTTTCACCCTGTTTCCGCAGAGGCGCGCATTCACGGCGGCAAAGGGAAATGTGCTCCCGTGATCTTGGAAGACGGCGTCTGGCTCGCCGCCGGAGTGACCGTGCTGAAAGGTGTGACCATCGGGCGCAATACTGTCGTCGGGGCAGGAAGCGTAGTGGTGAAGCCATTGCCGGAAAACGTTCTGGCCGCAGGAAACCCGGCGAAGCCGATCGGCGTAATCCGCAGAAAAGAACCGCAGATAATACAAACAAAAAACAATGGTTCTATTCAATTATAACAAGGAATGGAAATGAATATTTCTACTGAAAAAATGCCGCTGGCGATTATTTTGTGCGGCGGAAAGGGAACCCGGTTGCGGGAAGTGACCGAACTCCTTCCCAAACCCATGGTTCCGATCGGAGAACAGCCGATCGTCTGGCACATCATGAAAACGTATGTCTCCTTTGGCGTGCGCCGTTTTATTTTGTGTCTCGGTTATAAACGCGAAGCGTTCGTCGATTATTTCATGAACTACCATATGCGTACCGCGGATGCCACCATCACGCTGGGACACAACCCCGACATCCGTTTTTACGGCGACTGCGCGGAAGCGGATTGGGAGGTTACGCTCGCAGGAACCGGCTTGGCAACCATGACCGGCGGACGGGTGTTCCGCGCTTCGAAATATCTCGCCTCCGACGATGAGAATTTTTTCCTCACTTATGGAGACGGCGTTTCTGATATCGATCTGGCGGCGCTCTATCGGCGGCATCTTTGCGGCGGAAAGCTTCTGACCATTTCCGCAGTTCATCCGGAAGCCAGATTCGGCGAGATGATCCTCGACGGCGACGATGTACGCGGTTTTGAGGAAAAGCCCGCGCAGGTGGGAGGTTACATCAACGGCGGTTACATGGTTGTCAACCGGAAGTTCGTGAAAAAATATCTTGCAGACGATGCGTCGCTGATCTTTGAACGTACCCCCATGACTCAATGTGCGAAAGACGGCCAGATGTGCGTGTTCCGGCACGAAGGGTTCTGGCAGTGCATGGATAACCAGCGCGAATACAATCTGTTGAATTCCCTGTGGGACAGTGGGAATGCCCCCTGGACAAAATATTGGAAGTAAAATTATGTTCAACTCAGTTTATGCTGGCCGAAGGGTTCTGGTAACCGGCCATACCGGATTCAAGGGTTCTTGGCTGGTGTATTGGCTCCAAAAACTCGGCGCTGAAGTCTGTGGAGTTGCCCTGCCGATGCCGGAGGCACACAACCATTTCGCATTGCTTGATATGAAAATCCGTTCCGAGAGGTGCGACATTCGCGATTCGGCGGGACTGCGCCGGATTTTTGACGATTTCCAACCGGAAATCGTCTTTCATCTGGCGGCTCAGCCGCTGGTGCGTCTTTCTTACCGGGAACCGGTGGAAACGTTTGACTGCAATGTGATGGGTACGGTGCGCGTTCTTGACGCGTGCCGCAGCACTCCATCGGTCAGGGCGATCGTCGCCATCAGTTCCGACAAATGTTACGAAAACCGGGAATGGGTCTGGGGATACCGCGAATCGGAACCGATGGGCGGCTATGATCCGTACAGCGCCAGCAAAGGCTGTACGGAATTGGTGATTTCCAGTTATCGGCGGAGTTTTTTCAACAATGCCGACTACGGAGTCCGCCATCATACCCTGCTGGCTTCCGGACGGGCGGGCAATGTCATCGGCGGCGGCGACTGGGCCACCGACCGTCTTGTCCCCGATATCATGAAAGCTGCCGCCGCAGGCAAAGAGGTGGAAATCCGCAGTCCCGAAGCGACGCGCCCATGGCAACATGTGCTGGAGCCGCTCTCCGGCTACTTGGCGCTTGGCGGGAAACTGTGGGAAGGAGACACCCGTTTCGCCGAAGGATGGAATTTCGGCCCCGCCGATGACGGCGTCATCACCGTCAAAGACGCGGCTGCCGCATTGAGCCGGGAATGGGGCGCGATCCAGATCAGCCTCAAGCCGCCGAAGGATGCCCCTCATGAGGCAACCCTGCTGCGACTGGACTGTACAAAGGCGCGCAGCGAACTCTTCTGGCACGGCACCTGGTCGCCCGCCGAAACGTTCGCTCATACTGCCGGCTGGTATCGGGATTTCTACCGAGCCGGCAAAATCAACACCGAGCAGGATCTGAACGATTACATAAATTCCGCAGAGAAGGAGAATTTGGAATGGACAAAGTAAAAGCCCTGCACGACGAGATCATTGAAAAGGTCAAGGAATATTATCATCTCGCCCATGAGCCGGCCCTGAATGCGGAATTCATTCCGGGCAAGAGCCGCGTGAATTATGCGGGCCGTGTTTTCGATGAGAAAGAACTCTGCAATCTGGTGGATTCCAGTTTGGAGTTCTGGCTTACCTACGGGCGTTACTCGCGTGATTTTGAAGCTAAACTCGCTGATTATCTCGACGTGCGATTTGCGCTGCTGGTGAATTCCGGCAGTTCCGCCAATCTACTGGCTTTCTCCGCGCTGACTTCGCCGCTGCTCGAAGAGCGTCGGGTAAAGCGCGGTGATGAAGTTATCACGGTAGCCTGCGGATTTCCCACCACAGTAGCCCCCGTGATTCAATACGGCGCAGTGCCGGTCCTTGTGGATGTGGAAGCCGGATCTGCGAATATCGACCCGACGCAATTGGAGGCCGCCCGTTCCGGAAAAACCCGTGCGGTCATGGTCGCCCACACGTTGGGAAATCCTTTCAATATCAAGGCGGTAAAGGCGTTTTGCGACAAGTACGGCTTGTTTCTCATCGAAGATAACTGTGATGCGCTCGGTTCGAAGTATGACGGAAAGTTCACCGGAACCTGGGGCGATATCGGCACTTCCAGCTTCTATCCGCCGCACCACATGACCATGGGAGAGGGCGGCGCGGTTTATACCAATGATCCGCTGCTCAAGAAGATTATGTTGTCGATTCGTGATTGGGGGCGTGACTGCTGGTGCGTTTCCGGTGTCGATAACACCTGCGGCTGCCGTTTCACCAGGCAGTATGGAAGTTTGCCGCTGGGATATGACCACAAATATGTGTACAGCCACTTCGGCTACAATCTCAAAGTGAGCGATATGCAGGCGGCGGTCGGCTGCGCCCAGCTGGAAAAGTTTTCCGGATTCGTGGAAAAGCGCAAGGCGAATTTCACCCGCCTTTTCAACGGACTTAAAGATTTGCCGCAGATTCGGCTGTTTGAAAAATATCCGGAGAGCGATCCCTCCTGGTTCGGTTTTCTGATCACCCTGACAGAACAAGCGAAATTCAGCCGTAACGATCTGGTCAAATATCTGGAGGCGCATAACATTCAGACCCGCAATCTTTTTGCTGGCAATTTGACCAAACATCCCTGCTTTGAACATCTGGTTGAAGGAACGGATTACCGGATTGTTGGCGAACTTAAGAATACGGACAACATTATGAACAACGCCTTCTGGATCGGTCTTTATCCGGGAATGGGAGAGCGCCGTCTGGATTACATGATTTCGATCATCCGGGATTTCATTCATGAAAGCAAGTGACTGGATCATTGATTTTTTCGCCAGACGCGGCGTTGATACACTCTATGGCTACATCGGGGGAATGGTGACCCATCTCATTGATTCCGCCAGTCGGGATGCGCGGGTACGGTTTGTTCAGACTTACCATGAACAATCCGCGGCATTCGCGGCCGAGGGATATGCCCGCCGCCGGCAGCTGCCGGGGGTGGCGATCGCCACCAGTGGACCGGGTGCGACCAATCTTCTGACGGGGGTTGCCAATGCCTATTTCGACTCCATTCCGGTCATTTATGTGACCGGCCAGGTGAATACCGGCGAATATAAGTATGACAAGCCCATCCGACAGCAGGGATTTCAGGAAACGGATGTTGTATCGATGGCGCGTCCGGTAACCAAATATGCGGTATTGCTGGATCGGGCGGACCGGATCTGTCTGGAGTTTGAAAAAGCATGGCATCTGGTCCAGTCCGGTAGGCCAGGTCCGGTGCTGATTGATCTACCGATGGATATGCAGAGGCAGGAGATCGACCCGGAAAAGCTGGAACATTTCGCTCCGGAGGACGAAGGAATAATGCGGCTTGACGATGCGGCGTTTTCCGCTGTGGTCGAGGCAATTCGGCATGCCGCCCGTCCTCTGCTTCTGGCAGGTGGCGGTGCGATCGGAGCAACCGCTGCGCTGAACCAGCTTTCGCATTCTGGAATTCCGATCGCGGTTTCCCTGATGGGAAAAGGAGCGGTGGATGAATTCACTCCCGGTTTCGTCGGCATGATCGGCAGTTACGGAAATCGTTCCGCAAACCTAACGGTTGGGCGGGCGGATTTGCTGGTGGCAATCGGTAGCCGTTTGGATACTCGCCAGACCGGTGCCCGCAGGGAAGAGTTCTGCAAAGGCAAAAACATCATTCAGATTGATATTGACCGAAATGAGATGACCAGCCATCGCTTGGGCGGGCGTACCGTCTATTACGGCGACGCGAAGGATTTTCTGACGCGATTGGCGGAGGCTGCCGATACGCTGAATCTCCATCCCGAGTGGCTGACGGAGATCGGTTTCCTTCGGGAAACGTATTCGCAGACGCGGGAGGTGGAACGTTTTGTCGTCAACCGTATGCCTTACGATATGCTTGAGGCGCTCGGCGCAGCGTCGAAGCCCGGGGATATTTTTGTTGCTGATATCGGGCAAAATCAGATGTGGGCGGCTCAGACGCTCCGGTTGCGAGAGGGGCAGAGCTTCCTCACATCGGGCGGTATGGCGCCAATGGGATATGCGATTCCGGCGGCGATCGGGGCGGTCATGGCCGATCCGGTCTGCAGGGCGTGGGTGGTCACCGGGGATGGCGGGTTGCAGATCGCACTGCAAAGTCTGCCGTTGATCTCCCAGTATCGTCTACCGGTGCGGGTGTTGGTGATGAATAACGCTTCTCTGGGAATGATAACGCAATTTCAGTCACTCTACTTTCATTCAAATTTCGCCGCGACAACTCCTGATGGCGGCTATGAGCCGCCGGCGTGTGCATTGCTGGCCCAAGCGTTCCATCTGCCTTATTTTTGCGCACGGACACCGGAAGAATTGACGCAAATTCTGAGAAAAATTCCCGCCAGTGCTCTGGTTGAAGTAAAACTTACCGCTCCGACGACGGTATCCCCGAAATTGGAGTACGATCGGCCATTCTATGACATGTCGCCGCCTCTGCCCGAAGAAGAATTGCGAAAGGCCATGAAACTGTCAAAGGAAAAAAAGTAGAATGAGTGATTTACGTGGGAAACGGATTTTTCTGACCGGAGGAACCGGTTTTTTCGGAAAGAGCATCTTGTCGATGTTGAGACGGGGATATCTGCCGGAAACCGATTTCGTGATTCTGTCGCGTAACCCGGCGCATTTTCTGGCCGGAAATCCCGAATTTTCCGGCATGAAGACCGTTCGATTTGTCGAGGGTGATGTCCGGAATTTTACTTTTTCAGATGGTTCATTTGACGCAGTGATTCATGCGGCCGCTCCCGCAGTGACGACATTGGCGCAAGGAGAGATGCATGCTTTGATTCTCGCCGGGACGCGCCGGGTAATTGAATTTGCGGGAGCGTGCGGAGCAAAGAAATTGATGATGATCAGTTCGGGGGCGGTTTATGGTCCACAGCCCTCCGGAATGGGAAGGATGGCGGAAACAACCCCCTGTCACCCGGTCAATGAATACGGCGAGGCCAAACTGGAGGCGGAAAGAATGTGCTGCGAATCCGGCATTAATACCGTTCTGCCGCGGTGTTTTTCCTTTACTGGACCGTATCTCAATCGAAATATTCATTTCGCTATAGGTAACTTTATCCGGGACGCGCTGGCGGGAAATGAAATTATTATTCAAGGAGACGGGATGCCGCTTCGAAGTTATCTTTACGCGGATGATCTGGTGGAATGGCTGTTCCGCATTCTGGAATGCGGACGCAGTGGCGAGGCATATAATGTAGGGAGTGACGAGGCGGTTTCCATCGCGGACTTAGCCCGGCGGGTAAAACGGCTTTTGGGTTCTTCCGGGGAAGTGCTGATACAGGGGGAAAAGCAATCCCAATTAGGGGCGAATCGCTATATTCCCGATATCGGGCGAGCTCAAAAAGAATTGAATCTTCAGGTTCGCACCTCTTTGGATGAAGCGATCCTCCGAAGTGCCGGTCAAACACAGCAGTAAGAAGCCGGGCTAGAAAGCCGATTACATACGGGTACAGGCGGAAATCATTATGAAACACATCCTTCTAATCTATCACTTTTTTCACCCGGACACTGTGATTAGTGCGCGATTATTTTCGGATTTGGCAGAAGAGCTGGTTTGTGCCGGGCACTCGGTCACGGTATTTACCGGAAACCGTTTGATTCGCACCAATGCAGTATTAGCTGAAGAAGAGAATTGGAACGGTGTGGAGATCCGGCGCTTCTCCCGGCCGAACTTTTCGCAGGGGAGCAATGTCGGACGGCTGTTCAACTCTGGAGTCCTCCAGCTGAAATGGCTGTGCGGATTCTTCCGGCGGAGAAGAGAGTTTGACGCGGTACTCGTCGGGACCGATCCGCAGTTCGCATATCTGATGTTTCCGCTTCTGCGGCTGATGAACCGGCGCATCCGGTTGATCCACTGGGCGTTCGATCTGTATCCAGAGGCGATTCTGGTGAACTCCCCGGCATGGATGAAACGGCTGGCCGCCCTGACGAAACCGTTCGTGCCGTGGGCTTACCGCCGGGTTGACGCGATGGTTGACATCGGGGAATGCATGCGGAAGCGGCTTCAGGCGTACGGTCACGGGGCCGAATGTGCGACGTTGACGCCGTGGGCGCTGGCGGAACCGCCGGAGGTTCCGGAATCCGATCCGGACGTGCGGCGCGAGTTGTTCGGTGAGGCGAAGATCGGACTGCTCTATTCCGGCACGGTCGGTTATGCCCACGATCTCAGCCCGTTCATCGGGCTGGCGCGGGAGTGCCGCCGCCGTGGAATCGACGCGGCCTTCTGTTTCGCCGGTTACGGCAATCAGTACAAGGTGCAGCTTGCGCAGCTCACAAAGGAGGATACGAATATCCGCCTGGCCGGATTTGCTTCCGAAGCGGAACTCGAAAGACGGCTGGCCGCGGCGGACATCCATCTGATCAGCCTGCGCCGGGGATGGGAGGGCATCGTGGTTCCGTCGAAGTTTTTCGGCGCCCTGGCCATCGGCCGCCCGGTGTTGTTTTCGGGGCCGGAAGAGAGCTGCATCGCCCGCTGGATCGCCGATGAGAAACTGGGGTGTGTCCTGGACGATGCTTCGGTGGCGGCGCTGCACTTCATCCGGGAGCTGGGGAACAAGCCGGAAGTGCTGGAACAGGCGCGGAATCACGCCTGGCGCATCTATCGCGAGAAATTCAGCCGAACCGCCGTCTGTTCCCGCTGGCTCCGCTTATTGGCGGAGAGGTGAAGCGCAATGATTGATTTTCTCTCCCCTGGCTGGGGATTCGTGTTGTATCCGCTGTTCGGCTGCTGCCTGTCGGTGCTGCTGACGCGGGTCTGCATTCGTGTGCTGCCGCGCCTGGGCTATGTGGACAAGCCGGGCGGACGGCACATTCATGAGCATGCGGTCCCGCGCGGCGGGGGCATTGCGGTGATTCTGGCGTTTTTCACGACGCTCGGCTTCTATGCGCTTCATTCTCCGTTGCCGGAATCCCGGGAGCTTCTGGCGCGGCTGCTGGTTCCGGCGCTGCTGCTGGGCGCGCTCGGCATTGTGGACGACCGCCGCGAACTGAAGTCGAAGCTGAAGCTCGCGGTTCAGATCGTCGTGGCATTGATCGTCTGGTTCAACATGGACTGCGACTACACGATTCTCGGCTGGCCGGTCCCGTGGTTTCTTTCGCTGGCGCTGACGGTCGGCTGGGTGATCGTCATCCTGAACGCGTTCAACCTGATCGACGGACTCGACGGACTCGCTTCCGGACTCGCGATCGTGTCGGCGGGATGCATGGCGATCTGGTTCCTGCCGGCGGTCGGACACGTGCCGGAGGCGATGAGCATGCTGATTCTGGCCGGCACATGTTTCGGCTTCCTGCGCTACAACTTCCATCCTGCGCGGATTTTCCTCGGAGACACCGGCAGTACGTTCCTCGGGCTGATCTTTGCGATTACCGGGCTTTCGACCATCGACCGTGCGGTGACGGCGACCTCGCTGCTGCTGCCGCTGCTGGCGATCGGGGTTCCGCTCTTCGACGTGGTTCTCGCCATCTGGCGGCGCAGCGCCCGGAAACTGCTCGATCCGCATTCCGGCGGCATCATGGACGGCGACCAGGACCATCTGCACCACCGGCTGCTGCGCGAAACGCGCAAGCAGACCACGACCGCCCTTCTGATGTACCTGATCGGCTGCGGATTCGCGGCCGCGGCGCTGCTTTTGCTCTTTCTGCGCCATTCGACGCTTGCGGTCGGTTACATCCTGCTGCTGTTCGGCGTGTTGATCGCGATCCGGCAGCTGGCCGGAGTCGAGCTGTATGCGTCGGCCCGGCTGATCCGGAACGGGCTTGCCAGGCCGCGGCGCGGACTCCTGATCAACCTCGTACATCCATTCATCGACTTCTTCCTGATCAGCGGGTCGTACATGACGGCCTGCTGGACGGTTTTCGGAACGGCCGGGAATCCGCGGATTTTCCTGTGCGCCTTCGCTCCGCTGGCATTGCTGCTGTGCCTGTCGGGAACCTATCGCGTCTACTGGCTGCGGGCCGGAGTCAATGATTACTGCCGCCTGAAGTTGCTGCTGATTGTCGGTTCGATCCTCGCGTGCCTGCTGCTTTTCCTGCTCAACTACCGGACTATGGTTCAGATACACGGGATCAGCCTGCGGCAGTTCATCAGCGGCTCGATCATTTTTTCGGCGCTGAATGTGCTGCTGGTCGTCGGGGAGCGGCTGCTGATTCACTACGCGGAGTGGTTCTGGTTCCGGAATCTCGACCTGCAGTGCGAGGTCCCCGACCGGCAGCGGCTGCTGGTTTACGGCGGCGGACTCAACTGCCGGGTTTTCATCAGCACGCTGTATTGCGCGCAGAAATCCGGCGACAGGGAGCAGATCGTCGGAATCATCGACGACGACCCGGTGCTGGCCGGACTGCACGTCTACGGCTTTCCTGTGTTCGGCGGCAGCCGGCAGCTCGGGGAGGTCTATGAGAAGCAGCCGTTCGACAAGCTGCTGGTCACCACCCGCGGCGACGATCCGGAGAAGATGCGGCAGCTTGCGGAATTCTGCCGTCGTCACAATATTGTCTTGAGCAAACTGGTTATTGGTGAAAAGACAGTGGTGCAGGAAGACCGTTAATAATCTGCTCCAAAAATCTTGAACTGCGTTAAAAAATCGGCTGATTACATTCCGATTGATGCCTGTCAATTCTATGACAAGAAAGGGTGTACGATGAAAGTATGTACGATTGAGAAACTGTCAGATTTTTTTAAAACACAGTTCGTTTCGACAGACAATATTCCTGAGGATACTGCCCGGCGTGATTCAATCTGTATGGAGGCACGTGCATCTTTGCTGATTGAGGCGAACTGTATCGGCGAGCGTTTCCCGGCATTCATTAAGAGCGGTTGGTGTGATGGGGCCGGTTGGATTTACAAGTTGCCCACTCCTATTGTAGCTTCCGCAACAGTTGCGGGAGTTGCACGTTCCGGGCTCTTTTCATAGACTGCCCACGCCTCGGAGAGCAGCAGATTCTTTTCCGGAGTGATAAGGCCGCGTGCGTGCTGCACATGAGCGGCAATAATCTCCGTAGAGGTCGCTTTCAGCAGTGGAATTTGCTTGTTGGCCTCTTTCAGAGCTTCTTTCTGGTTCCGGGTTTTGAGGCTGATCGCCTTACGTGCTCCGTTGATCTGATACCGGAAGTAGTAGACGCCGCCTTCCTCTTTCTGATAGACGGTTCCGATGTCGAGTTTTATTTTCTGGATGGCCATTTTCGATCCTTTCTTACGAGAGTACCGGATTTAGCCAATATAGACGTGTTTTGACAAAAAGAAAGCTCGAAATGGTACTTTGTGGTACCGTTTCGAGCTTTTTAACTTCAAAAATGGTGGAGCTGGTGGGAGTCGAATCCATGACATATACGATGCGAACGTATAGTTTTAAGCTCAAATATTGCAACTTGGTGTATCTATTGGTTGCCTATTTCTATTTTCATGCTATATTGTTTTGTCAGACCGGCACAATCATTGTCAGACGTAGACAGTACTGAAGATGGAGGGTAAAGAATATGGCAACGGCAAAGAAGAGAAGGACCAAAGGTAGCGGAAGCATCGTCAAGAGAGGCAAAGTTTATTACCTCGTCATCAAAGAAGACGGGAAGGTTGTCTCGAAAAAAAGTCTCAGAACGGGAGACCGCAAGACTGCGGAACAGAAGGCAGAGGAGTTGCTTCCGAATTTCGATTTGAAGACCAAGGAAGAGTTTGTCGCTAAGGTAGCGGAGATACGGAGGCTGAAGTCACAGGACAAGGTGAAGCTCTCTCAGGCATGGGAGATGTTTTATACTTCCAAGTTCCGTCGTCAGCAGACCGCCGAAGGGACACTGGGCAACTATAAACGGAACTATGAGCGTTTCCTCGGTTGGCTGAACCGGAATTATCCTACTTGTAAAACCCTGTCGGAGATTACCCTCAAGATTGCGGAAGAATATGCTCAAGATGTGGAAGACATGATAATTTCCAACAGTACTTATAATTATCATATTCGCGGGATGGCTACCATTACCAATGTGCTGATGCATGACGCGGGAATATCTGAAAACGTCTGGGAGCGGATTCCGCGAAAACCGAACGACAGCATCGGCAAGAAAGCATTTACCGAAGAAGAAGTCGGTCGTCTGCTGGAGGCTTTCGATGACGAATCATTGAAGCTGATGCACAAAGAGCAGATGAAGATATTGTTTTGCATCGCTCTTTTTACGGGAATGCGATTGGCTGATTGCGCTCTGCTTCTTTGGAGAGATATTGATTTGAAAAGCGGCATGATTTCCCTGATGCCGGTGAAAACGAAAGGGAGTCGGAAAAGAATTACCGCGCCTCTTACCCCTGCCTTCAGAGAGAAATTACAGGAGGCGGCTGATTCTTGGGGAATGGATGGTTACGTCATACCGGCAGTGGCCGAACGTTATCAGCAAAATGCCAGTGGCGTCAGCGACGATATACAGAAGGTTATTTCCTTTATCGGGCTGGAAACGAACATTGAACCGGAGGTGGGGCAGTCCCGAAAAAGAAAAGCTGTTCAATATGGCTTCCACAGTTTCCGGCATACCTTCTGTTCTCACTCCGCTTCCAATGGAATGCCTGTCGCGCTTCTCTCGGAAATCACGGGAGACAGCATTGCAACGCTTCAGAAATATTACGTGAAGATTCAGCATCAAGCTTTACACAAAGCGGCAACAGCAATTCCCGGCCTTCCCGTGACTGCAAAAGAAGTATCGCAGGAACAGCCAGCTCCGAAACATGCTATAAAGGAAAATCTGCTGGCAGAACTTCAAAACGCTACGGATTTAACTGACCGGGAAAAGATGTTATTGGCTCTGTTGAAAGAAAAATAAGAAATTTCATCACCGGAGAAATCTCCGGTGATGCACGTTAATGATTTGATTTCAAGGAAATTGCAGCTTGATTTTTTTGAATGTTATTGTATATTGTTTTCAAGGTAACGGCGGCAGTGCTGACCGTTGAGTAAACAATCAAAGGCAAAGACCTTGGCGATGTTTTCATCGCTGTTTCGCTTCCGATAATTCGGAAGCCCACTCGAAGAGAAAAACTTCGGGCCCAAGACGCTGAGCAATCGGCCTCTGACAACTTTGTCTCCTTCTGGAGGTATCCGCAAGATATCTCCAGAAGGAGACAATATGAAAAAGTCCCTCTTCAGAGACGCTAAGTCTCAGGCAACGTTTGTTGCCGTTCTGGGCGATTATCCGTTGGCGTCTCCTCGCTCTGAACAGTGCGGGGAGGTACGTCATGTATAGTCGTGACCAAATCGAAACGTTCCGTACCATCCTGAAGCCGCTTTGCGATACGGGGACGATTTCCCCTGAGTTGTTCGCTGTCGCGTTAAAGGCGGTAAAAGAACACTGGCAGGGAGAAACATCTACTGTCCCACGAGGACCGGAGCGTTCTCTTTCCCGGAAAGAAGTCGCTGAACGACTCGGTGTCAGTTCGAGAACGGTTGACCGCTATCGTGAACATGGATTGCTGAAAGGCTACAGTTACGGTCCCAAAATCATTCGCTTTCTGGAATCTGAAATCCTCGCATTTCAGCAAGGTTTCCAGTCTGAAAAGGAAGGGGGTGCCAAATGACGCCTCCTGTTTCCAAGACACTGACCGACCGGCAATTGGTGGTAGAATTGCTTTCCATGATTCCTGTGACCCGGCTCGAAAAGCTGAAGCTGGTGGGACTCAGGGCAGACAAGAAATTCCGGCGCAACATTCAAGCTCGAATCAAAGTGTTGAGCAAGGAACCTGACTTGGACCCGCTCCGGGAAAAAGTTCAGATGTGCAATGCCCGTTTCGCGGCTCACTGCAACCGGGAGGAGGTGCGTCATGGATGAGCGGACTCCCTCTTTCCTGTTCGATGTCTTCCGTTGGCAGGAACACCCGGAACTGGAAGCTATCTTCAATCGGCTCTGGAATGAAATGCCGAAGAGCCGGATACGCAGTACCGCAGAAGAGCAGAAACGTTGTTTACGGCTGTTCCTCTGCAATCTTTACGTGTCGCACTACTACGAGAAGCCGGTCGCCGTTCCTCTGAATAAACAGACCTTTTCTCAGGGACGTTACAAGAGTCTTTTCATCAAACGAGTTCCATTCAGAATGGTCTTTGACTTTCTGGAAAGCTGTGAGCTGATGAAAGTCAAGAAAGGCATCGTCACTTATTCCTCGTCTTTCGATGTGGATTGGGACAACACGGAAACAATCTGTTATCCCAAATATGAGAAAGGTTGCGTCACCAGAGTCTGGCCTTCAGACAGCTTGCGGGCTGAATTTGCTTCGTTAGCAGATTTGCTGATTGTCAAAGACACAGACTGCATCGTTATGCGGGAAGAAGTGGCTGACGATAAATCGGACGTGGCTTTTCCCGAAACCTGTTTTTCGTGTAGGCTTCGCAGTGAACTCGACTTTATCAATCAGACACTTCGGGAACACTACTTTCTCTTTGATTCCT
>OKSC01001059.1_pt1 | contig 28843 bp, 20 predicted proteins | sample 1601161 | NCBI WGS metagenome assembly OKSC01 (sample SAMEA3541552, study PRJEB24748) | human gut metagenome | biome: human gut; feature: human-associated habitat; material: faeces | place: China | collected 2012 | reverse complement strand
ATGTAATAGCCCTCACCAAAGAGGTGAACGTAAAAGGGTATAACTATGCCCACCAGATATTGGAAGATACCTGTAACGGATGCAGTTCATGCGCAACTGTATGTCCGGACGGATGTATCTCGGTTTATAAAGTAAAAGTTGAATAAATAAGAAGAATATGGCAGAAGAAGTTGTATTAATGAAAGGAAACGAAGCCATCGCCCATGCAGCCATCCGCTGCGGCGCCGACGGATACTTCGGTTACCCTATTACCCCCCAATCAGAGGTATTGGAAACACTCGCCGAACTGAAACCGTGGGAAACCACCGGTATGGTAGTGCTTCAGGCAGAGAGTGAAGTGGCAGCTATCAATATGGTATACGGTGGCGCCGGAAGCGGAAAAATAGCGCGGCAGATAGTAAATCACAAATAATTGAAGCATTAACGGCACGCCGCGGATAATCCACACAAACGTCTTGGAAACGCACCGCAGGGGCTTGAATCTGCTCATCGAACAAAAGCAGATCGCAAGCCCCAGAGGTATCGCTATCAGAAGCGTTAAGATAAACAGCAGCCCCGTTACGGCAAAGCCTTTCAGAAGGCTTTGCGTAACCTGTAAAAACGTCATTTCAAAATTTTTCCTTGTAGTTTATCGTTTATTTCGTAAGCAGCAGCGAATTCGTCAACCCGTATTTTTCGGCAAGCGTCGCCGCAAAACCGTTCTCGGCAAGCGTTTTAAACACGCCGTTCACTTTCGCGGTAAGTTCGCTGCCCTTTTTGAAGCCCACGGCGTATTCCTCTTTTTCTATGGCGATGCCCTCGTTTATAACAAGGTTGGTATAATCGCCCTTGCCCGCCAGCTTCTGCGCCAGCAATACGTCCACAATCGCGTACTGCGCCGTGCCCGTGTTCACCGCTTTAATCGCGTCCATCTGCGAGGTTACGTCTTTTTTGTTAATGGTAACCCCCTCGATGCCGCCCACGTACGATTCGCCCGCGGAACCCGCTTCGAACGCCACCGACTTGCCGTCGAACTGCGCCGCGTCGGTCAGCTCCGTTTCGTTCGCGCCGCGCACCACGCATTGCGCGTTCTGCATATACGGCACCGAGAAATCGATTTTATCGCTTCTGCTCGTGCCGTCGTCGTCCGCGCAGTTCCAGGTGAAGCCGTTCCAGATGCAGTCGATCGTGCCGCCGTCCAGCTCCATATATTTGTTGCCCCATTCGATTTCCTTGAATCGCACGGTGTAGCCGAGGCGCGTGAACGTTTCCTGCGCCAGCTCGGTATCGAAGCCCGTCAGCACGCCGTTTTCGTCTTTATAGTTCATCGGCTCGTAATCGGTGTAGCCCACCACCAGCACGTTTTCCGTTTTTTCTTCTTTGCAAGCCGCGCCCGCAAACCCGAATGCAAATACGCTTGCCGCCGCAAGCACGCCCGCCATCAGTTTCATGCCTTTTTTCATTTTTGTAACTCCTCTCTTTTTCTATTTGATTTTTTACTTTGCTTTAACGATTTATCGCTTTAATTTGTTAAAGTGATTATGGGTATATTATAGCGTATCGACAAATAAAAGTAAAGCGTTTTTAGGGCAAAAAGTGTAAAAAATCAAAAAAAATTTGTCTGAAATCGGCTGTTTCGTGTTTGAAATCGGCGGAAATCAGGCAAATTTTCGGTGTTTTTCGGGGTTTTTTCCCTTATTTTCAAGGTTTTTTCGGGCTTTTTTCGCCTTTTTTCAGGCATTTTTACACGTTTTTACGCGTTTTTACGCGTTTTTGCGTACGGTTTTGCGCATTACCGTGCCGAGGTATGAGGCAAGAGCTATTTTTAAAAGGTCGGGCAGAATAAACGGCACCACGCACACGGAAAGCACGTACCCGATGGATTTTTCGGCGCCTTTCAGCGCGAACAGTCCGATGAACCACGCCGAACCGAACGTATAGCAAACAATCGTGCCGAGGAGCGAAGCGATGGCGAAAACAAGGAAATATCTGCGCGCTCCGCCGCGTTTTTCCGCGGGTTTCAAGCTGTTTTCGTTGCGTTTTTCAAAGGTTTTTATGATGGTTGCCATCAAAGCGGACATCGGTAAAAAGCCCACGATATAACCGCCCGTGGGACTTACGAGGCTTGCCGTAGCGCCGAATTTGGAGAACACCGGCACGCCGATTAGTCCTAAAAACACATACACGGCAACCGCCGCCACGCCGTCGAACCCCAGCGCGATCGAAGCCAGCATCACCGCCAGCGTCTGCAGCGTGATGGGCACGCCGCCCGGCAGCGGAATAGAAATCTGCGCGCACACCGCCGTCAGCGCCGTAAACAGCGCGATGCGGGCAAGACGTTTCGCGCCGCCGCGGGAATGGAGTTTTACCTGTTTCGTTTCGTTCGTCATATGCTTTTCCTTAATTAAGGTATTTTTTCAAATCGTCAACGCGATCGGTGCGCTCCCACGGGAAGCCCTCTCTGCCGAAGTGCCCGTATGCCGCCGTCTGCGCGTACACGGGCGCGCGCAAACCGAGCGTACGGATAATCGCGTACGGACGAAAATCGAATTCTTTCTTTAAAATTTCCGCCAGCCTGTCGTCCGGCAGTTTTCCCGTACCGAACGTATCCACGAACACGGAAACGGGATTCGCCACGCCGATGGCATACGCCACCTGAATTTCCATTTTATCCGCAAGTCCCGCCGCCACGGCGTTTTTCGCCGCATAACGGCAGAAGTACGTGGCGCTTCTGTCTACCTTGGTGGGATCCTTGCCGGAAAACGAACCGCCGCCGTGCGCGCACATGCCGCCGTACGTATCCACGATGATTTTTCTGCCCGTCAGCCCCGAATCCCCCTCCGGTCCGCCGATTTCGAAACGCCCCGTGGGGTTGATGAAATATTTCGTGTTTTCGTCGGCGTAGTCTTTCACAACCTCGTCGATGACGAATTTTTTGACGTCTTTGCGTAATTGTTCCTGCGAAACGGCTTCGTTGTGCTGCGCGGAAACCACCACGGTATCCACGCGCACGGGCGCGCCGCCGTTATATTCTACGGTAACCTGCGTTTTTCCGTCCGGGCGGAGATAGGAAAGCTTATCGCTCTTTCTTACTTCGGCAAGGCGCATGGAAAGCTTGTGCGCAAGCATAACGGGCAGCGGCATCAATTCCGCCGTTTCGCGGCAGGCATAGCCGAACATCATGCCCTGATCGCCCGCGCCGAGCGTTGCGGCTTCATCCGTTTCCTCGCCCGATTTCTTTTCCGCGGAATCGTTGACGCCGAGCGCGATATCCGCCGACTGACCGTGCACCGCGAGCGTGATTTTCACCGTATCGGCATTGAACGAGCCGAACGTATACCCGATTTTACGGATGGTTTCGCGCGCGACGGCTTCGTAATCGACGACGGCGTTTGCCGTAACTTCGCCCATAATCAGAAGTCCGTCGTATGCGGCGCAACATTCGATTGCGGCGCGCGCCGCGGGATCCTGCTTTAAAATTGCGTCTAAAACGGCGTCCGCGATCTGATCGCAGACTTTATCGGGATGCCCCTCCGTAACGCTTTCGCTGGTAAAAAACTTTTTCATGTAAAAAATCCTCTTTTTAACATAGTTGTATGCGGTACAAATATAAATTCCGTCCCGCGTGAAAAATGCGCCTGCGACGGCTTTTCCCGAAAAAAACGCCCCGAAAAAAGGCGAAACGGAAAACGATGGCTTCGCAAGGAATTCTATTATAGCACCGCGGCGCAAAAAAGTCAACGAAAAGTGCGCGCCTGCGCAAACGTTCATAAAAACATTTGACGCGCCCGCGGCGTTTTTAATTGCTTTTTCCGCGCGGCTCTGCTATAATGTTGTTTATGGCGACTCTGATTGAAAAATGCTTTGCGTGCCCCGTACGTTGCGGTGCGAATCGGACGGAACGCGCGGGATTCTGTAACGTACAGGGCTTAAAAATCGCGAAATATTATCTGCACCCTTTCGAAGAGCCGTGCATTTCCTTTAACAAAGGCAGCGGCACGGTTTTTTTTACGGGCTGCAATTTAAAGTGCGTGTTCTGCCAGAATTACGAACTTTCGCGCGCGGCGCGCGGCATGGAAATTACCCCCGCGCGGCTTGCCGATATTTTCCGCGAGCTGGAAGACGCGGGCGCGGACAATATTTCGCTGGTAACCCCATCGCACCTGATTTACGAAATAGAAAAAGCGTTCCGGCTGTACCGCCCGAAAATCCCCGTGGTGTACAATTCCGGCGGGTACGACAGCGTGGAAAGCCTGAAACGCATCGACGAATATATTTCGATTTATCTGCCCGATATGAAGTGGAAATCGGAATACCTTTCCAAGCGATATTCGGGCAGAAGCGATTACTTCGACGTGGCGGCGAAAGCGATAGCGTTTATGGCGAACAAGCCCCTGTTATTCGAAGAACCGACGGCGGACGAAACGCCCCGCGCGGACGGCGTGAAAAAGATGCTTTCCGGACTGATTGTGCGGCACATGGTGATGCCGATGGGCGTAACCGACACGCTGGCGATTTTAAAATGGTTTAAAAACGAGCTGCCGGATACGGCGTACCTTTCGCTGATGAGCCAGTACACGCCGTTCGGCGACATCGAAGCTTTTCCCGAACTGAAACGCGGCGTTACGGCGCGCGAATACAACGAAGCCGTAAACGCGGCGTTCGCCCTCGGCATTACGAATATTTTTGTGCAGAAGCGTTCTTCTGCGGGCGAAAAGTACATCCCGAAATGGGATTACTGACGGCTGCGTTTTTCCGCGACGGCAAGCGTACGGCTTTACAGACCGATTTTCAGTTTTGCGAGGCGGCGGGTAAGCGCCGCCGCGCGCGACGGGGCGGCGTAAGTCAGTTCGGCTTCCAGCGCACGGATTTTTTTCAATCTTTTTCCGATATTCATTGCAGGCACAGTTTGTGCAGAAAACGGCGGTAGTATATGTTGATTACGGCGGAAAATTTAAATTTCGGGTATGCGGGCGAGCCTCTTTTAGAGGGGCTTTGCTTTACGCTGAACGAGGGAGAGCGCGCGGGCGTCGTGGGCGGAAACGGCGAAGGAAAAACCACGCTGATACGACTGATTTTAGGAGAGCTGACGCCCGATAGCGGCACGCTTTTTAAAAAGAACGGCATCCGCATAGGTTACCTTGCGCAAAACGGCGGATATGATTCCGAAAATACGGCGTACGAGGAAATGCGCGGCGTTTTTGCCGAGGACATACGACTTTTAGAAGCGCTTTCGGAAACGGAAGAAGAAATTTCGCGTTGCGCCGCGCACGACAGAAAATTCGCGGAGCTTTCGGCGCGTTACGAAAGCCTTACGAAGCGCGTTGCCGCGCGGGATTCGTACAATTTCGAAGTGAAGCTGAAAACCGTGCTGAACGGCATGGGATTCGCCGAACGGTACGAACAGAAAATTTCGACGATGAGCGGCGGCGAAAAAACGCGGCTGAAACTCTGCCGCCTGCTTCTGGAAGAGCCGGAACTGTTGATTCTGGACGAGCCGACCAACCACCTCGACATCAAAACGGTGTTCTTTCTGGAGGACTATCTTTCTTCGTACAAAGGCGCGCTGTTCACCGTTTCGCACGACCGTTTCTTTCTTGACCGCACGGTGAAAACGATTTTCGAAATAGAAAACAGGCGGTTAAGCTTGTTCAAAGGCAATTACACGGCGTACAAGAAGCTGAAAGCGGATAAAATCGCACGGGAAGAGAAAGAGTACGAGGCGTACCTCGAAGAAACGAAAAAGCTGCAGGCGTTTATCGATAAAAACCGCGTGCGCGCCACTTCCGCCCGCGCCGCGCAGGACCGCGTAAAAAAATTAGAGGCGCTGGAAGTGAAAGAAAAACCGTTTGTTCCGCCCGCGCCGCCCGCGTTTTCGTTCACGTACGACGTCCCCTCTTACGAAAACGTACTGGACGGAGAAAATTTTACCGTGGAAGCGGGCGGGAACGTGTTGCTGAAAGACGCCTGTTTTTCGCTGAAACGGGGAGATAAATTTGCGATTGTGGGCGAAAACGGCACGGGAAAATCTACGTTCGTGAAAGAAATCGTGCGCGGAAAGAACAGAAATCTGCGGCTGGGCAGGTTTGTGAAAATCGGTTATTACGACCAGGAGAACGCGGAGCTGAACGGCGACGAAACGGTACTTTCGGAACTTTGGGGGCGGCGCGTGCTTTCCGACCAGACCTCCGTGAGAAAAGATCTGGCGCGGGCGGGGCTTTCCGCCGAGGACGTGTACAAAAACGTTTCCGCGCTTTCCGGCGGGGAACGGGCGAAACTTGCGCTTGCGGTGCTGGAAAACGAGCACGGCAATTTTCTGATTCTGGACGAGCCGACCAACCACCTCGACCTGCCGGCGCGCGAGGCGCTGGAAAAGGCGTTGCGTGCATTTGACGGCACGCTTTTAATCGTTTCGCACGACCGCTATTTCATCGAAGCCGTGGCGGACGGCATTGCGGAAATAGAAAATCGGGCGCTGACGTGCTACCGCGGCGGATACGAAGCGTATCTCGCGAAGAAGCGCGAAGCGGCGGCAATTGCGGCAAAAGAACGGGAAGAAAAGGAAAAAGCGGCGTACCTGTACGCGCGCGAACAGAAAAAAGCTTCTTCGCATCAGAGCCGCGAAGAACGCGCGGCGGAAGCGAAGCGACGGCAGAAAACAAGCGAAATCGAAAAACTTGTGGCGGCGCTGGAAGCCGAAGAAGCAACGCTGACGGAAGAAATTTCCACGCCCGGAATCGCGCAGAATTACCCGGAATTGCAGAAGCGTTGCGCACGGCTGGATGAAGTGCATAAGGCTTTGGACGAGGCATACGCCGAATACGAAAAGTATATCTGACGTAAAGAGTATTCTTCCCGGTGTTGCCGGTTTTATCGGGATTTGTTGCCAAACTAATGCGGCGTGCGGGTATCGCGCGCCGCATTTTTTTATATAAAAGCACAGTTTTTTCGCTCTGCTTTCCGTGCGGCGAACCTGCTTTTTAACGCGGCGGAGCGTTTTCGCGGAAAGCGCCCTCGATTTGACAAAATCCGACAAAACGCGCGCGGAAATTTATCGTATAATTGTTTTCGCGGCAACGAGGCGGAAAAAGGAGGCGCGGAGAAAAATGGCAAGGAAAATCGTGATTACGGGCGGCAAAGGCGGTACGGGGAAAACCGTAACGGCGTGTCTGCTGGCGGCAAGGCTGGCGGCGCGCGGCGAACGCACGATTGTCTGCGACGCCGATTTTTCGCTTTGCAACGCGCACCTTGTTTCCGATCTTGCCGACCTGATTGTTTACGACGTAATCGACGTGCTGGAGGGACGGTGCCGCGCGAAGCAGGCGCTGGTGCAACACCCCCTGCTGCCGAATTTTTATCTGCTTTCCGCCGTACATTCCGCGCCCGAACGGTACGTATCGCCGCAGTCGCTGAAAGCGGTGCTCGATTCGCTCTCCCCTACGTTCGATTATATCGTGATCGATTCGCCTTCGGGGGCGGACGAGGGATTTCACCGCGCGGCGGCATGCGCGGACGAGGCGATGATTTTAACCACGCCCGATCTGACCGCCGTAACCGACGCGGACAAGGTTGCGGGGCTGTTGAAAAGCTATGCGTTGAAAAACGTTTATCTTGCAGTGAACCGCGTGCGCGGGGATCTGGTGATGAACGAGAAAACGCTTTCGCCGTGGGAAATTTCGAAACTGTTAAAGCTGCCGCTGCTCGGCGTGATTCCCGAAAACGACAAGGTGGTGCGCAGCGGACTGAAAGACCCCTTGGGGTGTTTTTCGATGCTGGCGGACGCGCTGACGGGAAAGACAAAAAACGGGAAAATCAGATATTACGACGTTACGGCGCCCTTTTCGGGCGCGTTCGGCGGACTGAAAAAGCACTGGCGCGGCAAATTGTGAGTTTCTGCGCGGCGTAAGCTTTTTGCTTCTGCGCCGCAGCGGGCGCCGTTTTTATATCGCCGTATGTTGCCGCGCGGCGGGGCGGCGTTTTTATTTTCCCTCACGGAAATCGGTTCCACTCCGCGGAAATCGACGCGCGCTACGCAGGAATCGACGCGAGCTACGCAGGAATCGACACGCGCTACGCGGTTTTATAGCGGCGGACGGCGTTTCGGCGGGGTATGGTGCGAACGAGCGGAATTTTTAAGCGTTTTTGCAAGCGTTTTCCTGCGCTTGCGGGAGATGAATCCGGATGAAAAAAATTGAATATACGGAAAATTTCGAACAGGCAAACAGAATTATCGAAGGTGAAAAAGCGGTGCTTTCCGACGGCTGCCGCGGACTGATACTGCAGGATTTATCCGCCACCCTGTCGCGGTATTTCGAACTTTCGTCGGTGCCGGAAATGCGGTTGTTGCCCGCGGAAAAAGGATTTGAGGTAAGCTTGGAATTTTCCGCCGCAATGATTAAAAAATTCAACGTTCTTAAATAAAGGGCCTGCCTTAAATAAAGCGCCCTGCTTTTTTGCGCAAAAAATAGTCGTAACAAATTGTTCTGCTTTGTAACGTCAAATTATGACAACCCCGCTTCGGGCGCTTAAACGATTGCCGCAGTCCGGACAGATATTGTTAATTGTTTTGAAATTTACTTATTTCGTTTGATCCGCTTTCGAAAAGGGTTTTGCGGTAATTTACGTTAAAATGTTTTTAATATTTATTGCCGATCGCTCCGTTTTTCGCCGCGGTTTTTTTAAAATCCGGGATTCGTCGGACGCGTTCAATAATTCTTGACATCGTTCGGGGAATATTGTATAATGATAATACCTTCCGCGCGGCGGAGCGGTGAAGCACGCGACGGCGACGGAAAAAACTTTACGGAGATAAGAATTATGGGTAAAGCGAAATTTATTATTGCGACGGATTCTACGGGCGAAATGCCTCTTGAATATTACAAGGAGCACGGCATCGAGCGGGTTTGCCTCGGTTTTGTGATGGACAACGTGAACTACGAGGGCGAGGACGGACAGCCCATCGACACGGACGCGTTTTACAAAGCTTTGGCGGCGGGAAAAATGCCTACGACTTATCAGGTAACCGCCGAGCAGGCGAAAACGCATCTGCTGCCTTATGTGAAGGCCGGCAACGACGTGCTTGTGAGCGCCTTTTCTTCGGGGCTTTCCGGTACGTACGGCAGTTTCTGCGTAGCGGCGAAAGAACTTTCGGAAGAATTTCCCGAACGGAAAATTATGGTGATCGACTCGCTGTGCGCGTCTTTGGGACACGGCTTATTTCTGCACTATCTCGTAGAAAAAGCGGAATCTGGCGCGAGCATCGAGGAAACGTATGAGTACGGCATGAATTTGCGACTGCACATCTGCCATAATTTTACCGTGAACGATTTATTTCAGCTGAAACGCGGCGGACGCGTTTCTTCCACCGTGGCGGTAATCGGATCGCTTCTGAATATCAAACCCGTGATGAGAATGGACGACGAGGGACATCTTGTGCCCGTGGGGCGCGGCGTGATGGGCAGGAAAAAATCAATTACCGCGATTTTCAACAACATGGCGGCTCAACAGGATTTACAGCCCGGCGACCCCGTGTATATCGTGCAGGCGGTTTGCCGCGACGACGCCGAATACCTGAAAAAACTGGTACAGGAGAAGTTTCCCGGACACGAAGTGTTTATCGGGGAGCTCTCCCCCGTCATCGGTTCGCATTCCGGATTGGGCACTTTGGCTATCTTCTTCCGCGGCACGGCGAGATAAAGGCGTTACTGCAAAAATAAAAAACGACGGCGGCGGTTAAAATGCGGCAACAGCAAAAATGACGGCGGCAATAGCAAAATGACGGCGGAAAATTTTTTCATTTTTCCGCCGCGTTTTTTGAAAGGCGCTGAGAAAATCGTTGATTTTTTGCACGGTAAGTGGTATAATAAATAAAACATGCGGGGGTATATCGAAGCGGTCGTAACGTGGCGGTATTGAAAATTTATCGATTTATCGGATTGCCACTTCGAAAATCGCTTTTGTTTGCCTGCTTTTTTGCAATTTTTTTTGTTCTTTGATTTTTTTAATCTCGCAGTTTTCTCGCACCTTTGCGATTTGCTTGATTTAAAGAAAAAATTTTGTTATAATTTAACTGTTTACGGAAAGTTGGCAGAGCCCGGTTGAATGCACTCGACTTGAAATCGAACGACGCCCTGAAAGGTGTCCGGGGGTTCGAATCCCTCACTTTCCGCCATTAGGGAATAATACGAACACCGAAACAAAATCGGAGTTCGTATTTTTCTTTTTTTACGGATACATCGGCATAGTAAAAAAACGGGGCTATATGCCGGTAATCGACTTGTAGCCCCGTTTTATTATATACTTTTACCGTTTAAGCGATTTTTTCCCACCACGCGTATAAAACGATATCGTCGCAGACAGGCGTAAGGTCTGTAAATCTTGAAAGAGTGTATTCCTCCCCTTCGCTTATTTCGGCTTGTTTTTTTCTGTACCAGCCTATAAATTTATATTTGTCGGCGTCCGCGTTTTTACGCGGAACGGGAACGTGTTCGGTCATATAACAACCGTGAACGATCTCGAACTCGACCGTATCGCCTACCCAAACGTTATTTTTTGCAAGCATAGCGCCTTCCGCCTCAAAGACCACTCTGTGTTTCTGTTCGTTTACAAACTCCATTACGGTAATCCATTCGGAATTGACTTTTTTATAAATTACCTTTTTATTCGTATTAAAATAAAAATCACCGTCTCTGCCGAGCGAAAAATCGGGAGTACTTGCCCCGCTTAACCACTGATTCGGCTTTGAAAAATCGAAAGTTTCGCTTGTTCCGTCGGTATAATTTATTGTAAGTTCGTAACTTTCGTCGTTTTCCGAACGGGTGATTCCCGATATTCCGGTTGCGGCGGGAATCGGAATATCTTTGGTCGTTCCGTCGGATAAGGTAATTTTCAACGTTCCTGCATAACCGTCGTTATCGGACGTCAGAAATTCGATGTTATCTATACCTACGCCGTCTTTACCGCGAGGCAGACTTATCTCTTTCGGCTCGGTACTTCCGCTGAAAGTAAACACAAGGTAAGGTCCTTCGTGCGTTTCGTCGGCCTCGAAAATCTGTACGTTGGAAACGTATTCTCCGTTGGGAATAAAAAACGTTACGTCCTTCATTTCTTCCGACGTGAATTTTATCGTTACTTCGGTTTCGATTCCGTTATTTTTCGTAATTATTTCGGCTATTCCGTTTCCGTTATCGCCTTTATCGCCTTTCGAGCCGGAATCGCCGCGCAACGCGCTTAAATCCGTTACCTCTATACGACTTACGTCGCCGCTCTCGTAAACAAGTTCAAGATAATATTTATCGGCTTTTTCGTCGTAAACCACCGAGGCGGATGTTATGCTTGTTTGTTCGTCCCACGAAAACGAGCATGCCGCAAGCGAAAAACACATAAACAAACAAAGTATTAAAGCAACTATTTTTTTCATAGTCAAACTCCTTTAGCGTGAGCCTGCATTTTTTCTGCGCTGGGCGTTTGCCCGAGCGTGGCTCCGTCGGTAAACACAAAACGGAAGGGTTCGTAACCGGTAACGATAGTAACGGTTTTAAGCATCATATTGTAATACTGTCTTGCGCCCTCTCCCGCGCTCATGTTAAGATAAGTTTCCATAATATCGACCTCTGCGGCGGGTTTCATATTCAAATGATATACGTAATCGGTCGCAAATTCTACGGTAGAATAATTTGCGCCGCCGCCGTAATAGGCGACCGGTATATTAGTATACTGCGCTTTTCCGTCGCTATAACTTACGCTGCGTTTCTGCGCCTCTTTTTTAACAAGGTTTTTAAGCGGGAAAATAAAGTCGATGTTTATATTGTATTTACTCGGATCGGCTCCGCCCGTAATTCCGCCCAGACCGCCGCCTCCGGAAAGATCTTTAAGCACTGTGGAAATATTTTCGTTTATAAGTCCCGAAATGTCCATCTTTTCGAAATTTTTATAATCGTAAAACGCCGTATCGCCGCTTAAGATCACCTTAACCGGGTAACTCGTGCCGGAAATCTGCTCCGGCGGATCGGGAATAAGGGGTTTCTGCTCGGGACCGCTGAACGACGAAAACATTTTGGTTATTTGCGACGATATTTTAGAATAAAGGAAAGGTCCGTTAAACAGCGATTCAAAAACTATCGACGCTATTCCGCTATCGTAAAACTGACAGTTTTTAAACTCCGTATTGCCTTTGAATTCGGTTTTTACCGATTCGTCGCCAAGCGCGTTTTGCATATTGCGAAGCGCGGTTTTGTAATTTTCGATCTTTTCTTTCGGAATATTACCGAGGTATTCGGTCATTAAAACGTCGCCCTTGCCGTCCTCTTTCATATAATCCGCAAGTTTTCCTTCGAACGCATTGCCGGAAGAATCCGAAAAATTCTTCACCGAATTGCCGTCGGGTTTCGAATATTCGTTCGCCCCCGTAGTGAATAAAAAGTTCTGGGCATGCATCAGCAGGCAGTTATCCACGGTGAAATTATAAGAAGAAAAACTTCTTAACACGTTTTTACCGTTTGAAAGCGTGCAGTTTTTAATGGTTATGCCGTTGCCGTCCGCTTCAACCGCAGTCCCGACCGTTTCGAGTTTTTTAAGACTGTTCACGTCGTCGCAGTTTTTAATTATCACGTCGTTTACGGTAACCCCGTCGCCATCGATATAAAACCCTGCGTTATCCTGCCCGTAAGCCGTTATAAGCGCCATTCCGTTAGGATCTCCGAGCGTATAAAACGGCAGCGGCCCGCGGAAAAGATTATCGGCGGTGAGAACGGGGACTTCCTGCCCGTCCCCCGTTGTAACGGTTTCGTAAGGATAAGTGAGATTATGCAAATTTATGGTATAACCGTTGCCGTAAAAGTCCTTTCTTATGCGAAGTCCCGCGTTGATCTTATCGGATATCGGCGAAAACCTCTTATCCGTTTTAGCGAAATCATTCCATTTATCGATATATTCGTGGTTGTACTTTGTCCGGAACGAATAAATTTCCGACGCAAACGAATATTTGCCGTTTGCACCCTTTTTACCGAACGACGTAACGTTGTTTTCCTTTCCGAGTTCGGTTTTGATAAACGATTCGGATTGGAACGATTTTCTCAATACCACTATTTCCCCGTTTTTCGAGCGGTTTGTGCAATTAAGAAGCTGATCGTAGTTATAAACGTTTACACCGTTTTCAACCACTTTGAAAGCCGCCTTATACGGCAATACGCCTTCGGCGTCTGCCTTGAACAGCACAAAAGCGTCGCCTGCCGATTTAACGGTTACTTCGCAGGTCTGTTCGTCGAATACGATATTATCCGAAAACTCGTATTCCAGCGCGTCTTTCAGTTCTTCCGGCTGCGTGGTTACGTTCAGTCGGAATTTTGCGGAAGAAAGTTTTCCTCCTCCGTCCATGTCGTATTGACCGTAATAAATATTCGGATCGTAGTTCGCGCCCGAGGGTTTTATTTCCGACTGCGCTATGATAAAGCCGCGGTCGTATATAATGGCTTCGAGTTTTCGGCTTACGTTGCCTTTTTTGTTGGAACAAATAAGATTTACCGCGCCTACGCCCAGCGTTTTAAGATAGTAGCCGTCGGTTTTCCGTTCTATTTCCGCTATCGGTTCGCCTTCGGCGTTGCTTTCCACGCGCCACACGAGTTCGTTTCCCTCGGCTATCGTATAGTTGCGTTGATTTACTCCCTTTGCGTTAAGTTTATAGCCGTTTTCGTTCAGTTTAAAGGCTTCCGGATCGCCGTAATCCCAGGCGATACCCGAAATATCCACGTCAACGTAAATGTACGTGGTGTTTATGGTAACCGTTGTTAAAACCGCAAACAAAAACGGTATGATAAGCAACACCGCAAGATTTTTCTTTTTCATCAGTTTATCGCCTCCAGTTCGAGGAACAGCCGTCCCGATTTTTTATAAACGATAACCGCGCCCGCCGCAGCCAGACCTATATACAGCACAGAGCCGACGGCAAAGCAAACGTAAGGGTTAATTCCCGAATAAGCAAGTATAGCCGAACATACGGCGAAAAACATGGGCAGCAGATATGATACAGCCGAAGATATAAGCGTTTTACGCGATTTTGCCCGTCTTATTTTAAGTTCTTCGTAAAGCGACGCCACGTAGTACAGCGCAAGCGCGCATATACCGAGCAATAAGCAGAAAGACGCCGAAGCAAACCCCATAACGCCCGCGGCAAGCAAGACCGCGATCGATACAAAAAGCGAAACAACCGAAAGAACAAACGGTAAACCGGATTTGACTGCCAGTTGCAAATGCAGGTTTACAGGCATGGTTTTCATATTTTTTACCGTTTTTTCCTCCATGGAGATAAAACGGTTTGCGCCGCTCGCTATGGTAGTAGAAAAAACCATAACGAAAAACGCGTCGGTAAAAGCCACAAAACCGGGTATGTAATTGATATAATAAGTCATAGTCCCGGAGTTGAATGCGGTATTTATAGATTTAAGCACCATACACAACAAAAACGGCTGAATGATTATAAGCCCCGTATACGAAAAAATATTTTCGGAATTGCCGAAAATAAGCGACAATTCTTTTTTTACAAGGGATTTGGGAACGCTTAAAATTCTGAGCTTTCTTTCTTTGCTTTTGCGCTTTGCCGCAAAATTAACGTTACGCACGTAATTATAAGAAAAAACGGTGTAAACAAGTCCGGCGGCAAAAATAATCGAAGAGATAAGAAGATACACAAGAAGCGAATAACCTTTTTTGCTTATAAATACGCTCAGCAGGGCGTTCACAGGGAAAGCAAACTCTTTAAACTTTTGAAGATTTGCCATATTTTCCGACGTGAAAAGCCCCGCCATTCCGTTATTCGAAAGCAGCTCTACGAATATTTCAAGCACCGACGAATAAGCGATGGAAAGCCCCGCCATCACCGCGGAAACAATAAAAAGCTTAATCAGCGGATGATTATTAAGCGCGCACGAAACGAGATATACGGGATAAACCGCCAGCAAAGCCACGCCCGCCTCCGTAACGAACGACAATGCGGGAAAAAACAGCGCGGTAAAATAGAACAACGGCGGCATTCCCTCGCTTACGCCGTAAGCAATGAACAGCGGATATTCGAACATGAACGCAGCCGAAGTTTGCACAAGAAACAAAAGCACCAGTTTGGAAGATATGATTTGTCCGCTCTGTACGGGGCGATTGGATAACAGTTCAACGTCCTTAGGGTCGAAAAACAGTTTTTTTGCCGACATCACGCACGATACGGTTGAAAGAACGATTATAACAAACAAAAACACGCACAAAAACGACTCTTTAGCACCTGCCACGTCGGATATTTTGCTTATGATTCCGCTAAAAACAAACCATTCCACGGCGACGAAACAGCCTATAAACAAAACAGTAAAAACCGCGGATATTATTCTTTCGGAAAACTTCGCGCTTCCCGAAAACATAAGTCTGAAATCTTTTAACAGCAAATTCAGCATGGCTTATTCCCCGTACGTTTCCATGAACAACTTGCCCAGTTGCAACCTGCGGTTAGGTTCTTTATTCAAATCGTATAAAGCCGCAACCACGCCGTTGTTTACAATGGCGACTCTGTCGCAAATACGGCTTACGAGTTCGATGTTATGCGACGTTACAAACACGGTTTTGCCGTGATCGGCGTATTCGCGCATCATTTTTTTAAGTTCTTCGACAGCCATAACGTCAAGTCCGACGGTCGGCTCGTCAAGCACCCATATATCGGGGTTAAACAACAAACTTGCCACAAGGCAAAGTTTCTGTTTCATACCGTGGGAATACTCGGAAATACGATTTTTAAGTTCTTTTAAATCGAGTTTAAGCCGTCCGCACAGATAGGCGTAATTTTTAATAAATTCGCCCTCGGATATTTTATAAATTCCGGCTATAAATTCAAGATAATCGTATCCGGTCATAACTTCATAGCACGACGGCTCGCTGGCGACGTAACCGAATCTTCTTTTGGCATCCAGCGATTGTTTTACGATATCGAAGCCGTCTATAAGTATACGTCCGCTCTGAAACTGCTTTGCGCCTATCATACAGTCGATAGTAGTCGACTTACCTATTCCGTTCCGCCCGATAAAGCCGAAAAGTTCGCCCGGATAAACCTTTAAATTAAGTCCTTTAAGAACTTGTTTATTCCCGTAGGCTTTGTGCAGATCTTCGATTAAAATCGACGGCGTGCGCCCGGATTCCGCGGATGTCGGATTCAATACGTTTTCGCCGTTCATACCTCTCTCCTTAATTTACAAATCCATATAACGCTTTCGCCCGACGAATTTTGGGTAAAAGCGTAGCGCGTGCCGCAGTTCGGGCAGGAAAAATCCCCGTCGTTTTCATAAACGCCGCTTACGCCGCACGCCGGGCAATATTTTTTATATACCGAAGAATCGGCGCGTATAAGCCTTATTTTAGACGCCAGCCACGAATAAATCATTTCTTCTTCCGTTTGCCCCGCGCGGGACAAAAGTTCGTGCGTAACGCCGTCTTTAAGCGACCATTCGCCGATAACTTCAACAGAACAGAAATTTTTTCCGTCGTCGCCCGACGCAAATTCTTCCGCGGCCTCGGCAGAACGTCCGTCTTCCGCAAAAAGAGCGTATTTAACGGTTTTTTTGCTTATTTTATGCGTTACGTCGAGAATTACCGCACCTTTTTTATTAAAGTCGAAATTCAACGAAAATTCTTTGCCGCAGGCTTTATACTCGTTTAAGTTTTTTCCTTCTTTTAAATCGAAACCGAGTTTTTTAAGCGATTTTAAAATATAAATTTTAAGAATGGATCGCATATCTTCGGCTTCTTCTCCCTCGCACTGATATTTCAGAAATCCGTTGTAAAACTTAAAGCATGCGCGATATTTTAAATCTTTAAGCAGAATGTTAGTGGGCGAAATTCTCCCTTTTAAGGGTTTTTCTTTGCCCACGATTTTATAAAACCCCGTATTTTTTAAATATGCCACGCGTTTTTCTATATTGCGCGCAAAATCCAACGCCATACCGGCGTCGCCGGCGTAAAGCTCGTCGGTATTTTCGCCTATACGCGGCAATCTTTCGCCGTAAACCCGTTTAAGTTCGGTAATTTCCCTGCCGATAAGGTCAATTAAAAGAACGATGAATCTGTTTTCGTAAATACAAAGTTCATCTTCGTTACGAAAATAATACAACTCTTCCGGCACCATTTTTACACCGCGGCGTTTCCATAAACTGCCGTCGCGGCATACGCGCTTAAAATCGTCGGCGGAAAGTTGCCCCGCCTGTTCGATTCGGGCAAAAACTTCTTCGCGCCTGGTTGAAACGTGCGGTTTTTCCGCTATCGACAAAATTATGCCCAGCAAAGAAAGCGCTTCTTTAAAGTACGAGCAATCTTCTTCATACGAAATTTTTTGCAACGAAAAGTCGCCTGCGCTTTCCGCATGGGAATATGCGCCGACCAAACCGCCGTTTTGCGAAATAAATTCTTCTGCGGCGCGAGCGTTGCTTTTAAATTGAAGTTGTCCGGTTGCTATCATACTTTTTATTTTTTCCTGACGAAAGATATTATTTTTCTTTCGTCCGCCACGCTTTTGCGGAGTATCCTCGTTGCGCATTCCGCTTAAAACCGCAATAGCTGCCACATTACAGGGTTTTTATGATTTTTCTTATAACCTTTTCGCTGCGGGAAAGCGTACCCTTGCCGTAAGTTTCATCCATAAGCGCAAGAGTTTCTTCCAAAGCGGGCTTAACGTAATCTTCAAAACGCCCTTCGAGTTTGGAGAACAACTTTTTGCAAAGCATAAAGTCGAGTGCGTCTTCCTTAGTACCGCCGCACGCGATAAACGCAGGCACGATTTTTTCAAGCTGATTAAGAATACGGTTACCTACGGCAATATCGAAAGTATCGTAAACAAACCCCGAAATTTTGTCGAGTCTGTCTTTATCCTGCGCGTTAAAAGCGTTTGCCGAATCGGCTTCGGCAGCGGCATACAGTCCGCGCAAAGCGGAAGCGGTAACGTGGATTTTTTCAACGTTCTCGCTTACCGTAAACGCGTCGTTTTTATTTAAAAACTCTAAAGTAATGGCACGGTCGTAAACCTTATCGGTAATGGTGAACGTAGAATCGTCGCGGTTGGCGGTGCCTACAAAGTAACTGTTTTCGGGGATCCGAACAAACCCGTTTTCAAGTTTTACGGGCGGCACAAAATCGTGCGGAACGCTCATAATTTTGAGTTTCCAATCGGCAACGGGGTATTCGAGTACGCTTAAAAGGTCGGCAAAATAATACTCTACGCGCGAAATATTCATTTCGTCAAGCACGTAAAAGTTAAGCGTATCGGGCGAATAATTCGCCTCGTACAAAGCCGACAAAAATTCGGTTTCGGTATAAGTTTTAGAAAATTCGTTATAAAAGCCGATTATGCTGGTTTTATCGCGCCAGGTAGCCTGAACCGGCATAAACAGCACGTTTGCGCCTATAAACTCGGCAAAATAACGCGGAAGCGACGACTTACCCGTACCGGAAAGCCCCTCAAGAATTTCAAAATGACTTGCGGCAAATCCGCTGATAAAAAACCTAACGGTATCTATATCGAAATATAATTCCTGCGTTTTGGCAAGATAAAGTCTGAACTTTTCTGCCAACTCTTTCAGCGAAACGTCGTCGCCCTTAGCGGCAGGCAACTCAAAGCCCTCGTATTTTTCGTCGATAGCGGTAAGCGTGGGAAAAACCTCTTCCCTGTCGCGGATAATGGTATCGTCGCCGGTGAGTTTGCCTATGCCGTTGCCGCCGGCGGCAGACGAGCCGTCGTAAGAAGGGGCGGCGGCGGCAGCGGCAGCCGAGCCGTCGGAAATAACCTGTTGCCCTACGGTAGTAGACTGACCGTCGAAACTGCCGGTAACGTCTAAACTGACGTTGTCGTCGTCAAATTCGGGCTGACTCGCGCTCGAGAAAAAGCGGAAAGGCTTATCCACAAGTAAAAAGTTTACCACAAGCATTACCGGAGCGCCGATAACCACAAACAAAACGATATAAATAACCGTAGTAAGCAAAACAACCTGCCCGAGGTATTTCATGGCTTTGCCTATGTTTTCGCTCGTAAGCGGACTTTGCATAAGCGCGCCTAACGTAAGCGATAAAGCTATGCACACAACGGCTGTACCCGTATACCATAAAAACATTTTTCCGCTTTCGGGCTGAATGTTTTTAAATACGGCAAACTGCCTTTCAAAGCAAATGGCGACTGCCGCAATGGTAACGAACACGGCAAGCAGCATAACCATAACGAAACCCGCGGTTCCGCCTGCGATTTCTTCAAAACGCATACCGACGGCAAGCATATTTACCAAATTTTTCTTTGGAAAAAACGTGTGCGCGCCGTCTATACAGGCGCAGGTAAACACCAGCAGCACCGCATACATAACAGATAGCGATATCGCTATAAAAGTTTTTCGTGTAAACAGGGTTTTTATCATAAACCGCCCCTTCTTTTTAACTTATAATTTTTATAACGGAATTAAACCTTGCAAACGTATTTAATCCGCAGTCGGCGGCCGCACGTCCTGGTCAGCCGTCGTTTTTTTGCGATGATTGAGATTTTTCGCTCTCGCCGCCGTCCGAAGAGTTTTCGGTTGTATTCTGCAAATTTCCGTCGTTTTCGGGCGGAGGATTATTTTTCAGAATTTCTTCGCGGATTTCCTCGGTAACCAGTCCGTTCGGTTCGAAAGTATATATAAATTTATTCAGGTAGAGCGTTTCCACGTATTCCACCGTCAGATTGTCCACGCCGACAACCTCGTCAAGGTTAAGCGCCTGTTTAAGCGCGGATAAACGCTGATTTTTAGCCTCGTTCATTGCCTTGTTGCGGTTATCTATCATAAGCATACAATAAATAATGGCAACAATGGTGGCAATACCCGAATACGACTGAAAAAACAGAATAAAAATGCCTATCGTGGGCAAATATTTGCCTGTGTATTTACCTATCACCCTGTCAAAAGGCGGGTGATCGTTGTCGCTGTCGGGGTTGGCGTCGCCGCGAGTGGTATAGGTGCCGTCGCTGTTAATGCGAAAAATACGGTGAATAATGTTTACGCCCTTGTCGTTTACGTAAGCAATAACGTCGTATTGTTTAAGTTCTTCGGGAGAATCCGCCTTTTCAAGCAAAATTATGCTGTACGTGGGGAACTGATCGTCGCGTCCGTCAAGATAATATTGGTTATTGGGGTGTTTTTCGCTCATAGAGCCGCTTGCAACCACCATAAGCATTTTATTGCCCAGAACCACCGAATTTCCGCTGATTTTATTGATTACGGCAAGCACGAAAAATATGCACACGAATGCGGCTATCACCGAGCCGACAACCCGTTTAACAACAGCCCACCGCTGTTTTTTAACGTTTTTGTTGTTAAGCTTGTCGTTCACGAAAGAAGCTATAAGTTCGGCGTCGTTTTTTCCGTCATTATAGTTCTGAACAACGCTTTTGCTATATGAGCCGAAAAGCAGAGTGAAAACGGCGGAGAACGCCGCGAGCGCAAGCACGGTTACCACAAGCGCAATTATATCGAGCGATGACATTTTACCTTAATTTTGCCTTAAAAATAATAGATTTTTTGTAAATTTTCAAAAAAAGTCCCTTGCTCAAGGTTTAACGCCTTAAGCGAAAGGACTTTTTTCCGTTCTTTTTCCGGCAAGGCGTTGTCTCCTTTGCCCTTTGGTTTTATTTAATTATTTCGCCTGCGCGTTGACAACTACGTTGAATTTAGTTTCGCTTGCCGCAATAGTCTTTTTCATAGCGGTAAGAATATCGCGCTTCGCTTCGGCATCGCCTTTAGCATCTATCGTTTTATATTGACTGGTTTCGTCTTTTCCTTCGTTAATTATTGCAAGAAGAGCATTTTTATTTTCTTCCGAAAGAGTTCCGTCTTCGCCGTCGAGGTATCTGCCGGGGTTTTTCCCCTCAAACAAAGCACCCCAACCGAACGATATTTTCGTCTCAAATGTCTTCTTATTTTCATCGGTGCCTTTAAATAACGCGTTTCCGTTTTCAAATTCCAAAGGCGCAGTATTTCCTGTGCCATCAGGCAACGGCAAAACCTTTCCGTTTGTATCTACGGCGCAGGTGGGAAGAGCTATATACGCTTTCTTTTTATCATAAGCGTAGGTTCTTTCGCCTTCGGCGTTCCAAGTATAACCCGCAGCGGTCAGAATCGTATCGGGACATTTTACGGTAATACTCATCTTAGCAAGCGTTTTATAGTTATCGATAGAACCGCTAACGGTTATTTCAAGAGCTTCAATATCCTTGGCTTCTGCCTCATTATAACGAATAGTACCTGTTTTATCGTTTTGAGCAGGTCCGAAATTGATGTTACCGAGATTTTCAGCATTGTTGATTGTAACGTCCAAAATAGCGTCGGAAACGTCAGAAGCGGTTACGTTGCCTGTTCCTTCCTTGCTGTCATTGTTACTGATTAACCAGGAAGCAAAGCCGACAGCCGTCAACGAAACCGTTAAAAACACGCTCATAACAGCGACTATTGCTTTGCGCGAAAAAGATTTACGTGTAGTTTTTTTCATTTGTTTTCTCTCCTTCAACGTAATATAATATGCTTAAACATATTACGCCACGTTTAATTTTTTTATTACTTTTTTATTAAAAACTTTTACCTGTTTTTATTACTTTTAAGCAACTTTGGTAACACCGCTGATAGTTACCTTATATTTTTCAGTATTAAGCCTATAAAGTTCAGTCAAAACGGCATTAGCCTCTTCACGGAAAGTTGCATAATCTTTACCATTGTAATAGGTATACGGATTTCCGTTTGTTCCCCATTGGAAAGTAATGGTTATTATAAGTGTTGCCGTGTTCCCACTTTTTGCCTGTTTAAAGGCCGTTTTAGCTATTGTTGAAGCAGCTCCGTTCATTACAATAACTTCATTAAGCTTATCACCGTCTGAAATTGTCGGGTTAGCTATGATTTTAAACCCTTTTGCTTTGCTCTCAGTCTTTACACCTTCCCTTAATTCATTAAAGACGCTGTTTTCGCCTGTTGTCGCCATGGTAATATTAAAATTATCGGGAACAACGTTCCAGTCGTTATATGTAAGAGTGAGCTTTAATTCCGCTTTCAAATCTTCTTTAGTAGGATTAGTAAGCCAAGCCCCCGCAATAGTTGTTTCGGGCGCACCGAAAACTATTTCCCCACCCGTAATTTGCGCATCAAGCGTATACGATTTATCGGTTACGGTTTCGGCGGTAATGTTCCCTGCAGCATCTTTATTAACATTCGGGTTGATAATTACCCATGCGGCAAAGCCTACGCCCACCAGCACCAGCACCGACAAAATGCTTGCAATAGAAATAGTTAATTTAGACTTCATTTAAATTTCTCCTTATTTACTATTTACATATTCATTTCACGCCGCTTGCAAATATTAAATAAACAAACGTGCGTTTTTTTACGATCTGTTTTTCGTTAAAATAAACATGCCCGTAATTACTACGCGGCTATCATATTATCACAAAACGATTAAATTGGCAACTGTTTTAACGCAAAAACGAAATTTTGTCAATTATTGTCGTTTTCAGGCACCAACCCCCGTTTTCGTTGACACGAGCCAAATAAATTTATATAATTATATTATAGATTCTATAAAAATTTTTTTCGTGGCGGATTAACTACCGACAACAACGCTATTCGCATTGTGCTTATACTTCGCACAATTCACATCTTACCGACACACGTATAGCAAGAGTAAAAAATGCAGGCTGACAAAAAACGCCGCATTAAAACGACGCAAACGTCCTGACCAACGAACAACAAAAAACGGAACCTGATTATGAAAAAAACCATTACGCAACAACTTAATAAATTTTTTGAAGCTGCTGCCTTAAAAGTATCTTCGGTTTTTGTGTGCGCCGTTTTATCGGTAATAACGGTAATATGCGTGGGGTTCTCGTCGTGGATAATAGTTAATCCCAACGTAAAATACACGGTAAACGCCTCTCCCTTTGAGGTGTACACCGTAACCGACAGCCAGAATTATATAGTTTTAAGCAGCCCTGTCGGTTTCAGTTATTACCACTCCGGGTTTACCGACGGCAAAGGCAATCTTACCGCTACCGGCGATATCTCGTTTGACGTAGGTTTTAAAAGCGGCAACGCAAAAGCTTTTTTAGAAGCAACCAACGGCATGAATTTACAATTCACCCTTTATTTTACCGGCGTTGACGAAAGTACCGCCGCCGGCGTTATTCCTTCGGCTACTTGCGACATAGGTAAAAAGAACATCGCGTGCGAAAGAATAGTTAATAACGGCGAATATTATTTGCGGGCAATTGCGCCTTCAAACGAAATAGGCATAACCGAAAGCACTACCGAAAAAAACTTTACGGTTACGTTTAAACTCGCAAGCAATACCTACGCGGAACTTTATAAATATTTGCAAAAAGGCGGCTCTTTTATGATAGAAGCCCGCGTTTCTAAAATTTATAAGTAATATATCGTTGAAAATCATAATATAAAAAAATCTGAAAAAAAGGAGGTGCATATCGTGCAAAAACGCGTAGTTTACAACTTTAACGCGCAAACCGCAACGGAAAGCGCGGCTGAAAATTCAACCGATAAAGCCGTAAAAACAAGCAACGCAACAGGCAAAATTAAACGCGCGTTTTCGGGCAAGAGTTTTAAGCTTGTCGTTTTGATAGTACTCCTTTTTGCAAGTTTATTCTGCACGATATGTTCCGCCGATTGGATTATAAGTCAACAAAAAGTCGTGCCGAACGTTGCAGGTAACAGCATTTTTAAATTCGACGACCTCGGTTTTGGCGCGCACGTAAACAACGGTAAACCCACCGGGAACTACACGTTCAACGGCAGTTCTATCAGCATTTCGATGTCTGCCGCAGCAGTCGGCGGTGTGCAAAACCTGCCCGACAGTGCCATTGATGCCCAAAATATACGTTATAGAGTAAAAAAATGTGCTTCCGACACTAAACCGGAAAATTTGAGCGAAGAATTTTTTAACAGCGGCTACACCACCGTTCTGCCCACAGATGCAGGCACCTACGCCGTGCTTATAACCTCCGAGGCAGACGGAGTTTCTTACGGCAAAACCATAAAAGTTTTCACCATTGCCCCCTGTCCCGTTAAAATTGAATGGTCGGGGGCTGTCGACTTTACTTACGACGGCACAGATCACCGTAGCAACATTACCGCTACCGCCAGCACCGAAAACGGCGCCGCCATAAACGGGAATATTTTTAAAATATCGTTTAGTTACAAGGCACACGGCGCGACAACTTTTACCCCTGTAACCGAGGTTAAAAACGCGGGAACTTACACCGCTACCGCCGAAATTTCCAACAACAACTACACTATTTCTTCAAACGCTGCGGCAACTTTCACCATAGAACAAAAAGCACTTACCGTAACGGCAGAAGATAAAACCGTTACTTACGGCGATTCCGTCCCCTACACTGCAACTTATAAAGACTTGCTCGACTGCGATAAAGGAAAATTAGGCACGCCGAATTTTACATGCAATTATAACGAGGTAGGTACTTATTCCATAACCGTTGATGGGCTTGAAAATTCAAACTATGCAATCACCTATGTCAACGGCACGCTTACGGTAAATAAACGCACGATTACTCTTGACTGGGGAACAGCCAATTCTTTTATTTACGACGGCACTGCGCACACCCTTAAGCCTGCCGCCAAAAATATTGTCATCGGCGACGATTTAGGGCTTGCCGTAACTATAACGGGCGAAAATATAAGCGGCTCTTCGGCAATAAACGTAGGCACCTATACCGCCACTGCGAGCATTACTAACAAAAACTACGTGCTCGCCGAAAGTAGCAAAACCGCCACGTTTACTATCACCGCCCGCGCACTTACCATAACGGCAAACGATCATGAAATCATCTACGGTTCCGCTCCCGCTACCAACGGTTATACAATCAGCGGAATGATAGAAGGCGAAACGCCTGGAACGGCAAATATCGGCGGAACTGTTAAGCTTACAACTAATTATACCCAGTATGGCAACGTGGGCAAATATGATATTATTGTTGATATAAGCGGACTTTCTGCGCCTAACTATTCGTTTACGGCAAAAAACGGAAAACTTACCGTAAACAAAAAAGAACTTACCGTAACGGCGAAAAATCATGAAATCACCTATGGCGAAGAACCATCCGCTAACGGCTATACAATAAATGGTTTTGTAAACAACGAGAACGAATCGGTTATAACCGGGCTTGAAAATATAACTTATATCATCGACTATACACAATGGCAAGACATAGGGCAGTTTTCTATAACTCCAAAAGTTGATGGGCTTTCGGCTGTCAACTACTCGTTTAAAGCAAATTCCGACGGAATACTTAACGTAAAACAATTAAACTTACAGCTTTCCGGCATTATCGAACGCGACTATGATGGTAGCGGAATTTTATTTGATAAAAACTTATTTACTGCGGCGACCTTCGCTGCCCCTCAAAATCCCGGAATCGACCTGAAAAAACTGCCGTATGATATCTATCAATATATTAGCGACGGCAATGCTCAGAACTTCGATAGCACCAACGGAATAGCCGTAACACCCGAAAACGGTTTGTTCAGTTATGCTTTCGGCAAGCCGATAGCAGCAGGCTCAACATACAAAATAGATAAAGTAACGCTTGACAATAAAAACTTTAATTTAACCAAAACAGAAGTTTATTTAAAATATAAAACGGCGAAGATCGGCAAAACTTGTTACACCATCGAAGACGCACTCGCCCAGAGCGGAACAATTACCCTGTGCGGCGACGCGACCTCTGATTCCTCTTACGTAATGACGGCTTTTTCCAAATTGTCTTTGTCTGCCGGTAACGGTGATAAATTTAAAGACTATAAAAGCGATTATAAATATACGCTGTCCGGCAAAAAGCTAATAGCGTCTTTTAACGATTCCACAAAAGAAGAAGACGTTAATAGTAGTTATGATAAGGCAGGCAACGTTTTCTCCGCTCTTGTAATTTCAAAGGGCGTAACAATTACCCTGTCTTCTTCCGCCTCTATGATTGCCGCGGCAGAGATTGGGTTCTCATATTCTATTTGCACAACGTTAGCTAAAAACCACGGCGTTATCATGAATAACGGAAACATTGTTGTAAACTCCGGCTGTTCTGTAACTGCTTACGGATATATTAAAGGGAATGGCTTAATTCAGATGAATTCCGGGGCAACCGCGCTTGATGCCTTAACTATTTACGATTGGCCCGGCGGCGATGCCGCCAAGGATATGTACAAAACCGCTTTCCCGACCAATGCTTATACCGTACATAATATATCCTGCCCTACTAAAGTTTTTTCCGGGGCTATTTACAAGGCAAGAGTATACCTTAATGCTGTAGGTGGAACAATAGGATTAAATGAACCTATTGTTATAATAGGAACCCAAAACAACAAAGGAATGTTCAATGCTGATAGCGATTCTTCAGCTTCCGATTATATCCTTAAGTCTGTAATTACAAATCAAAAAGATATTGAAACAGCAAAGGATATTAATAGTAACATTGCTTTATCAAACCAGAGAGCGACAGGCACAGTAACCACATTGAATCATCGCGATAATATTGAAATCTATGGAAAATACAGTGACGCGCCAACCGAAATAAGTAAAACGGTTCTCTTTATCACTATTGCATTGAAAACATCAACAAGTATTCCTTTGCCGGTAGGCTTTATGGATATCACCGTTAGAAACAAATCAACTCTAACGCTTAACTCTTCCGATTATTTAATATTGCCGGGGGCAAAACTGACCGTTGACAATGGCGGAAAACTCACACTCGGAAACAATGTCGATCTCGTTGCTTTGCCTTATGCTTCCGCTCCCACCACGGGTAACTATCGCTATACGAGATTTTACACCGCAAATACAGACGGTAACGGCAAAAAAGACGGAAAGCTGATTGTAAACGGCACCTTAAGCGGAAGCGGGTATAGTTTGGGCGGAAATATTTCTACAGAACAAGCCGGGGCAACCTTAAATATCGTTAACGCAAGCGGCTCTTATGTAACCATGCGAGGCGGCAGTAAACCCTATTACGAAACCGGAACTGTCAACGCATTCGGCGATATTATGACAAGTCAGAGCAGTTACGCACAACGCGATTTAAGCACCGGCACTTATTATTCTAAAAAGGTAAACGGTAAATTCGTGTGGTACAGCCAAACGGCAACCATTACGTTTAAAGCAAACGGCAAAACACATTCAACGATAAGCAGAACCGTAGGCACAAACGGTTATACCATATCAGCGGCAGATATCCCGCCCACCGCCCCCCAAAGAGATTATTATACCTTTGATAAATGGTATATCGATGAGGCTTTAACAACAGAAGCTGTCGGGCAAACAATATTCATTTCGTGCGCGCTTTATGCAGGCTGGACGGCAAACACATATTCCATAACTTATAAATACAAATATAACGGCGGAGAGTATGAAAATGTTGATAACAGCGCATACAATAAAACAACTTACACTTATGAAGATTCTTTCTTTCTTGCGCCCGCATTTTCTAAAGACGGCTATAAATTTTACCGTTGGTATTCCGATGAAGCTTGCACAGAACCTATAACGCAGATATCAGGAATGGGTAAGAATATTACCCTGTACGGCGAATTTATCGATGCCGATGTTGAGGTTTATGTTGTTACTTACGTTAACAGCAACAATGAGGTTGATACCCCCTCTGCCGAAAACGTAAAATCAACCGAAGCCGCAAACTTTAACCCCGCCGATTTAGGTAAAATTACTAATAAAGACTCAAGCAAATCAAAATATTTCCTTGGTTGGTATATTGACGCAGCATGCAAAACTCTTTTTAACGGGCCATTAACCGGCAGTGTAACGTTATATGCAGGATGGGATAATAAAGCCGAATTATCAATTGTAATTCCAAATTCAACACCTATTCTTGAAGCCGGTGTTCCTACGGGAAAGTATTATTATAAAGGACAATCTGTTGTAATCCCCGACATATCGACACACCCGCAGATTTCCGCAATGTATACCGTACCGGAAGGATATAAATTTATAGGTTTCCTGGCTACGGCAGGCTGTACAACCACACTTGAACATGCCACGGATGCTTCAGGATATATTACCGGAATAACAACTAAAGTAACCGTATCGAACGATCTTTCAAAAGGTTTAACAATCACAGCCGATATCAGAAAGATTTTGAGAGTTACCCTTACAATGGATGCACAGCATACATATTTGGGGCAAACAAAATATTTTGAAATTACACAAGTTATAATAAGTTCTAATTCAATGTATTCAACGGATAAATCAAATTGGCTTATGTCAAATGGAAGCGGAAGTATTTCTGCGGGAGACAGAAACGGATCAGCCACACAAAAGATAACATTATATCTGATTGAGGGAACTAATGCCAACATTACAGTTATCGTTGATTCTGTCAAAATTTTATCTAGAAAATTTGACCCGCCTACACCACAAGTTAATAACTGCACTACAAGTGATAAAAAAAGCCCGTTTAAATTTATAATTGGAGATAATGATGCCACAATAAGCTGGACCTAATACGCCAAACCTATAATAATTCAAAAATAAAAAACAAAATTCAGCTTTAATTAAGTACATTATGTTATCTTCCTAAATGGTAACAAAGCCTGTTAAAAACCTGGTGTTCCGTTTTTATCCAACAAAACTCATAAAAAGTGGCGAGGATGAGCCGATTTTCGGCTCATCCTCGCTTTTTTTCTTTCCGTTTCCACTCCATGCCCTACAACGTGTCAAGCAATCGCGCGCATATCTGAAATTTTTATCTTATGTTTTTATACAACGGTCCGTAGGCGGCGCAGGCGCGGTAGTCCTGACCTTCTTTGTCCAT
>OKSC01001052.1_pt1 | contig 28916 bp, 20 predicted proteins | sample 1601161 | NCBI WGS metagenome assembly OKSC01 (sample SAMEA3541552, study PRJEB24748) | human gut metagenome | biome: human gut; feature: human-associated habitat; material: faeces | place: China | collected 2012 | reverse complement strand
TATATGAAAAAACACAGAAAAAGAGCAATAATAATGGCATATAAAGTGATTATACTCTATCGACTTTATATGCCATCTTACTTTTTAGGGACATTTACTGAATATCCCTGAATATCATGATATAAATCAGTGCATATTCAGGTACTGTAAATGTAAATAAATGGGCTTTGATAATCTATTTATTAATTTGAAAATTTATTGGAATTTTTCGTAATGGATTTTCTTTTCATCGAATTTATTTTTAGGCAATTGCGTCCCATTCGGATAACCGACCGGTATAACACAGAGCGGAATGATATTTTCGGGAATATTTGTATATTTCCGTACCGTGCTTATGCGGTCTTCATACGGATAAGCGGCAGTCCAGACCGCACCCAGTCCGAGAGATTCTGCTGCTAATAAGATGTTTTCTGAAACTGCCGAACAATCGAGATACCAGTAAGAAGAGCGAATAGAGTCTCCGCATACGATGATAGCCATTGGTGCTTTATTCAGCATTTTTGCATAAGGTAACTCCGCCGCCATTGAATCGAGAGTAGAACGGTTTTGTATTACGATCAGTTCCCAAGGCCGGAGATCTCTCCCTGAGGGAGCAGCCATTCCGGCTTTTAATAATATCGTTATTTTTTCATTTTCGACTTTTTTGCCGATAAAATCACGAACGCTTTTTCGAGATAATATATTTTCTAAGACAGTATTTCCTGTGCTTTCTGTTTGCGGTGTATTGGAACAACTGATCCCAAAGATAACAGGGAGAATACACAATACAATTAATAAATTCTTCATACGTCCTGATTTTAGTTATTTGTCACTGGTTTGTCCTATTTCGCGGATTGCTCCGGTTTCAGGATAAAAAGTCACATGAGCCGGAGCTTTTTTGTTATCGAACATGTTAGGAGCTAATCCGAAAACGACACCGAATTGGGCAACTTGAAATTCTCCGTAGAAAATATTTTTCCCATTGTACGTTAAAGAGGCTTTGGCCTTTCCGGGAATGTTATAAGCTAAAGCTCCTTTCGGCATTTCTTTGACTTTCCCTTTTGCATCTACCGGGAGTTCTCCTTTTTCGGTAATCTTGAGATTTATGTAAATAGGGTCTCCGCTAAGATCGGTTTTCCCTACTATTCCTGATATGTCTGAAATACGGAAAACTACTTCATTGGCGGTTTCTCCTTGTGGAATCCAAGTGAAATGTTTTACGACAGTTTGCGTTTGAGTCGTTCCCATGAACAAAGCCGTGAGGTTTCTTTCTTGCTCGTCTAATTGTTGTAACATAAGTTTTAATGCTTCTCCGTCTGCCGGTTTTTGGTCGGAGTCACCCGTCGAGAGATCCATCCGGCTTTCTCGTATCCGGTAAATCTGTTTGGCTGCTACCTCTGCCATTTTGGCTGTAGAACCCGAAATCAGCATTTCTTCGGTAAGAACAGAAGCATATTCATTATTCTCTAATGGAGATGCTGTTTTCTTTTTCCCTTGAGTGTTTGATATTGCGTTATCAGGCAGAGGATCGGTATTTACCGATAATAGTAAACCGTCTTTATTTAGAAACATATAGGGCGTGCTTCCCGATTTGAATTGAACTAAATATTGTTGATCCTTGTCCGCTATTCCATAGCTGCTGATCGTTGCTTTATCTAATTTCCATGAAGATTTGTCCTCGGTGATACTGACCGGTACACCCAGATATTTTTCTGCATATTTATAATATGGGCCGGCTTTTACGATTGTTTGGGTAGCTACGACCTCTATATCGAAAACCGTCTTTGGCAATGAGTAAATCAGTCCGTATTCATTATGCTTTCCGGCCGTCAGTTTTGTTGTTTCCTGGGCAAAGGCACTTATCGTGCAGAGTAAGCAGAGAGATATGATTCCTTTTTTCATATTAGTCGTTTTTTTTTATTCATACATGCGAATTTTACCCACATGCAAATATAAAATTAATTTGTGAATGAAAATACTGATTATCAGATTAAACTCTGTAATTATGCAGTTTTTTATAGGCTTGTCCTATTTGGGAAATAATGTCTCCTGCAGTTATGTATTCTTGAGAGTCTCTTTCTGCTGCCAAATCTCCTGCCGTCCCGTGAAGAAAAACGCCTAAGATTGCAGCCGGTATCGGGTGGTAACCTTGAGCCAATAATCCTGTGATCATTCCGGTCAGAGTATCTCCGCTTCCGGCAGTAGCCATTCCGGCATTTCCCGAACTGTTGAAGAGCACATCGCCTTTCGGTGTGACGATAGCGGTATTAGCACCCTTTAGGACAATGATTATGTGGTAACGAATAGCTATTTCCCGTGCTTTGTTCAGTCGCTCGTAAGAAGTGTCGTTTTTTCCGAATAATCGGTCGAATTCCAAGTGGTGAGGGGTTAGAATAGTGTTTTTCGGAAGATTTTCAATCAGTTCCGTATGTCCTGCTAATAGGTTCAGCGCATCGGCATCCAATACTATCGGACGTTTTATTTGTCCGAGCAATTTGTAGAATGCCCGGGCGGTTTCTTCGTGGCGACCTAAGCCAGGACCGACGGCAATTGCAGAATAAGTCCAGTTTAAAACTATATCGGAAATGTGAGAATCTTGTTCATCTGCAATGAATAACGCTTCAGGTACGCTTGTTTGGAGAATTTTTTCTCCACAAGCAGCCGACAAAACCGACACCAGTCCTGTTCCCGTGTGTAACGCGGCCTTTGCTGCCAGTACTGCCGCACCCATCATTCCTTTGCTCCCGGCAATTAACAGGGCATGACCTACGTTATGTTTGCTTACGAAGCGGCTTCTTTTCATTACCATGCGTGCGGCTTCGTCCGGTTCGATATAATAATATTTAGTTTCGGTCTGCTCGATAATATCGGGGTGAATACCAATATCGACGATTTTCCATTCTCCGGTAAATTGTTCGTTTTCGGCAAACATGAATGCTAATTTGGGATATTGAAATGTGATCGTAAGATCTGCTTGAACGATATTTCGGGGAATATTTTCTATGTTGTTTTCCCCGAAAAGTCCAGATGGCAGATCAATAGACACGACAGTAGCATCGGAAGAGTTGATATATTGTACGACAGACCCGAATCCTCCGGAAAGAGGTTTGCTCAATCCAGATCCGAATAATCCGTCTATAACAAGTGTTCCTTTAGTCAGTGTCGGAGGGATAAATTCGTTTATAATCTCCGTGAAGTGTGAGCCGCTGTGAGGGAATGTGTTTGTCGAATCGGATTGTTTTACCGATTTTGAAAATTTCAGCCCTTCTATTGTTTGCAGACGGTCTCTGTTTTTGAGACAGTCTTGTGATAATCTTTGAAGTGGATTAAATAAATATATGTCCAGTGTATAGCCTTCTTCTATCAGCATTCGGGAAACTGCAAGAGCATCACCTCCGTTATTTCCAGGACCTGCAAAAACGACAACCGGTGTGTTGCGTTTCCATCGGGATATGATTTCGAATGTGACGGATGAAGCAGCCCGTTCCATTAAATCAATAGACTTGATCGGCTCGTTTTCAATAGTAAACCGATCGAGTTTCTTTGTTTCGTTTGTAAAGAATATTTTCATTTTGTATTGAATTTTGCAATGTAAAAAAGATAATTACAAAATAAATCGTTTAATATTGGATAAATATAGAACTTTTGTCTAATTTCGCCACTTAAATATCAACAAAGATAGCTATTTTTTATGAGTACGAGTATAATGAGACATCCAAAAGGTCTGTACCTTCTGTTCTTTATGGAGATGTGGGAGCGTTTTAGTTATTATGGTATGAGAGCCATGCTTATTTTGTATTTGACTAAGACGGCAATGGAGGGAGGCTTGGGTTTCGATGCCAGGCAAGCGAGCCTTATTTATGGCTTTTTTACAGGGTTTGTTTATTTCACGCCTTTGATAGGAGGCTGGCTTGCCGATAATTATTTGGGACAACGAAAATCGATAACGATCGGAGGTATTACGATGATGATCGGGCAATTCTGTTTGGCTGCAAAGGCCGATCCTGTGTTCCTGTCGTTGGGGTTACTTTTACTGATTATTGGAAACGGATTTTTTAAGCCGAATATTGCGGTAATCGTCGGAGACTTGTATAAACCTGATGATCCGAGAAAAGACTCTGCCTATACGATTTTTTATATGGGGGTTAATGTCGGGGCGCTTATAGCACCTTTGATTACAGGATATTTGGCTATTACTTACGGGTATCGTTGGGGGTTTGTTGCTGCCGGACTCGGAATGATGTTGGGACAGATATGTTATAATTTCTTGTCGAACCGTTTTCTCGGCGATCTTTGTAAAGAACCGGCATTGAAAAAAGACGAAGACGGGAATGTGGAAAAAGAGCCGTTGACTAAAGAGGAAAAAGACAGGACAATGGTTATTTTTATTCTTGTAGCTTTTTGTATTTTCTTTTGGGCCGGATTTGAACAGGCTGGTAGTTCGCTCACCCTTTATACCGACAAATACATTGATCGGAATGTTTTAGGATTTGTTATTCCGACAGAATGGTTTCAGTCGGTAAATCCTGTTTTCATTATTCTGTTAGCTCCTCTATTCTCTATGTTTTGGGGATTTCTTTCTAAGAGAGGAAAGAATCCTTCTATACCGATAAAAATGGCTATGGGGATGATTTTGTTGGGATTAGGATTTGTTTTGATGCTCGGGGCTGTATGGCAACGTGGCGGAGACGATGCTTCGGTTCTTGTAAAAGCTAATTTATTGTGGCTTTTGGGTACTTATCTGATGCATACGATGGGAGAGCTTTGTTTGTCCCCGATAGGTCTTTCTATGGTATCGAAATTATCTCCGGTCAGACTGGCGTCTCTGATGATGGGTGTCTGGATGTTGAGCAGTTTCTTTGCGAATATCACAGCCGGCTTTATCGCTTCGTTTTTCGTATCGTTGGGAGCAATGAGTATTTTCGCTGTGATTGCGGTTACATCGATTTTACTTGGGTTATTTTTGTTGGCAGTCAGCAAATGGCTTACCGGAAAAATGCACGGGGTGAAATAGTTTAAAAATTCATTTGTCTGAAGAGAAAAATAGTCGGTTATTTTTTACAATAGGTATATTTGTTATACCTTTGCCGACTATAAATTCATTACATATCCAAGATTCGATGGACACTATTCAGATTAAAGACAAAACATTCAGGCCTTATATTCGGCGAGAGGAAATTAAAGCTGCTATAGAAAAGATAGCTGCTCGTATCAATAACGAATTAGCCGGAGAAAATCCTCTGTTTATTTGCGTTTTGAACGGTGCATTTGTCTTTGCGGCGGATCTTTTACGAGAAATAACGATCGAAAGCGAAATCACATTTATGCGCATGAAATCTTATTCTGGTACGCAGTCGACTGGTGTCGTAAAAATTATTCATGGATTGGATGAAGATATTAAAGATCGTACGGTGATAGTCGTTGAGGATATTATCGATACTGGTTTCACGATGCAGCGGATTATTAATCAGCTAAAAGAAAGAGAACCGAAACAGGTGAAAATCGCAACTCTGCTTTTTAAACCGAAAGCGTTGAAATGCGATGTACATGTTGACTATGCGGCTCTTGAGATACCTAATGATTTTATCGTGGGTTATGGATTGGATTATGACGAACAGGGGCGTAATTTAAAAGATATTTATGTGATTGCGGATTAATAATCTTTGACCTTAAAATTTTAATACGGTGAAAAGGTGACAATAAAGTGCACAAATAAACCGATATAAGTATGTTGAATATTGTAATTTTTGGAGCTCCGGGATCAGGAAAAGGAACTCAGAGCGATATGATTATTAAAAAGTACGGCTTGTTTCACATCTCTACGGGTGATGTTTTGAGAGTTGAAATGAAAAACGGTACGGAATTGGGGAAAATAGCAGAAGGTTACATTTCCAAAGGACAATTAGTTCCGGATGAACTCATTATCGATATGTTAGCTAAAGTGCTGGATTCGAATGAAGAAACGAAAAACGGTGTTATTTTTGACGGATTCCCTCGTACGATTCCTCAAGCCGAAGCTTTGAAAGCCATGTTGAAAGAACGGGGAGCAGAGGTTTCTGCTGTCATAGGCCTTGAGGTTGAAGAGGAGGAATTGATAGACCGTTTGATTAAACGTGGTCAGGTATCCGGTCGTTCGGACGATAACCTCGAAACAATAAAGAGCCGTTTGGACGTATATCACAATCAAACTACTCCGTTGAAAGATTATTATATAAATGAAAAGAAATATAAAGCTATTCACGGAATGGGAACTATCGAATCTATCTTTGCCGCTATTGAAAAAGAGATAGATAACCTATAATAAGCGAAAATTTTAGAGAGGCTGTATTCAGAGCGTATTGCGATGAGTTGCAGCCTCTTTTTTTGTCTGTTTTGAATAAACGGTCGAAAAAGCATTATCTTTGCACTTTAAAAGATTGATTTATAAATAAAAATCGTAAAATAAAAAATTTATGGCCGAATCTAATTTTGTTGATTATGTCAAGATATATTGTCGCTCCGGTAAGGGTGGGGCAGGCTCTGCACACTTGCATCGTGAGAAGTTTATTACCAAAGGTGGTCCTGACGGGGGAGATGGAGGTAGAGGCGGTCATGTAATATTAAGGGCCAACAGGAATTATTGGACTCTTCTGCATCTCAAATATTCGCGGCATGTGTATGCCGGTCATGGTGGTTCGGGTGGCGCAAGCCGTAGTTTCGGAAAGGATGGAGAAGACCAGATCATAGAAGTACCGTGTGGTACGGTTGTGTTCGATGCCGAGACAGGAGAGTTTCTTTGCGAGGTAACAGAACATGGAGAAGAGGTTGTCTTACTGAAAGGAGGTCGTGGAGGATTGGGAAATTGGCATTTCCGTTCGGCGACGAATCAAACACCCCGTTATGCGCAGCCCGGAGAGCCGGCAATAGAAAAGGCTGTCATAATGGAATTGAAATTGTTGGCGGATGTCGGATTGGTCGGTTTTCCTAATGCGGGAAAATCTACACTCTTATCGGTAGTCTCTGCAGCGAAACCTAAGATTGCAGATTATCCTTTTACAACATTAGAACCTAATTTGGGGATTGTTTCGTACAGAGATAACCGTTCTTTCGTAATGGCCGACATTCCGGGTATTATAGAAGGTGCGAGTGAAGGGAAAGGGTTAGGTTTACGCTTTCTTCGGCATATAGAACGAAATGCTTTATTGTTATTTATGATTCCGGCAGACTCGAAAGATATTCGGGAAGAATATGAAATATTATTGAATGAAATAGCGAATTTCAATCCTGAGCTATTAGATAAGCATCGGGTGTTGGCTATTACTAAATCGGATATGCTGGATGAAGAACTTACGGAGGCATTGAAAGCCGATCTTCCGGGTATTCCTTATGTATTTATATCCTCGGTGACAGGACAGGGAATTACCGAATTAAAGGATATTTTGTGGGAGGAACTGAATAAGGAGGATAATAAGGTCGCTTCGTTGACTCATCGTAATCTGGATTTCAGTCATCGTGTGAAAGAGGAAGATGAACTGTTGCTGGCCGGTGATGATGACGATGAGGAAGAAGAATCTTATGAGGAATATGATTGGGACGAATGAAATCGATAAAAATAGGAAATATAGAAATGTTGTCTTTCGAATCGTTAAATTCGTTTGACGACATTTTTAATTTTGTTACGACTCGTAATGGCGTTATTGAAGGGGATACTTACTCATCTTTTAATTTAGGAGTACACTCCGGGGAAGCTGTGTCCCGTGTATTGGAACGCAGAAATATGCTTAGAGAGACGCTCGGTATTGCTCCGGGACATTTTATTCTTCCTCGTCAGGTGCATGGCAATGGAATTGCAATTGTCGATGAACACTTCTTGAAGATGTCTTCTGATGAACAAAAGGAAGCCGTTTCTCAAGCGGATGCTTTAATTACGAATATACCTGAAGTTTGTATCGGTGTGACTACTGCCGATTGTGTTCCGGTATTGTTATATGATCCTGTTAAGAAGTGTATTGCAGCAATACACGCCGGGTGGAGAGGAACTGTGCAGCATATTGTTTCTGTAACAATCAGGAGTATGTTTCTCCATTTCGGTTCTTTGTCTGCCGATATTTATGCGGCAATAGGTCCGTCGATAGGATATGAACAGTTCGAGGTCGGAGATGAAGTATATGAAGCATTTAGAAGTTCATATTTCAATATAGATGAGTTAAGTGCTCGGCATCCTGTTACGGGAAAATATCATATCGATTTATGGAAAGCTAACCATACCGACTTGTGTAGTGCCGGTGTAGTGGAAAAACATATTGAAATTGCCGGTTTATGTACCAAAATTCATAATGATTTGTTTTATTCGGCGAGGACTTCGGGCTTAAAATCAGGTAGGTTTGTTTCCGGGATTTACATGAGGGAATAATAGGGATAATAAAAAACGCGATACATATTTTGTACCGCGTTCCTTTTATAAAAAATCTATTCTTATTTTTTTACGTATCGTTTATTTAACAGATCTACTATTTCGTTTGTGATATCATAAGACGGATCTATATAAAGCGTACTGGCGTTGTTAAGAATGGCCTCGTATTTTTTGTCTTTATTGTATTCGTGAATAAAGTTGATGATAGAGTCATTCATTTGGCTCAGCATTTTTTGCTGTTCGCGCATATTTTCATCTTCGAGACGCTGAATATATTCTTGCAATTCTTGTTGTTTTTTCATTAACCGTTGTTGTTCCTGTTGCAGGCGTTCTTGAGAAAGAAATGCGTTATTCTGATATTTCCGTTGAAATTCGGCCATTTCTTTTTCTAATTGACGACCTTTCTCATTTACATTAGCACGAGAGTTTTCAGCGCGACGCAACAATGATTCGTTCAAATCTTTAGCATAGTTATATTTTTGTAATAGCGAATCTATATTAACGTATGCAATAGGTAATTTACCTGAAATGGAGGTAGCTTGGGCAGCAGGTGTTTCAGCTGATTTTTCAGTCGTATTATTTTTTTTGTTACACTGAACAAACAACATAACAATAGCGAATGCTAAAACAGAATGAATAAAGGGTCTGCTAATCTTCATAATTTTGAATTTTATTACTAACTTATGTTTTACTTTTCTTTTAATAAATCTGCCAATTGCTTCTTGTTACGATCAACAGAGTCGGTTGATAATGCGCATGAAATACCTCTTTTTTTCATCTCCTTGTTTGCTCCGATGTGTGTGTTCGGAAATTTGCCGCCTTTAACGAATATTACCTTTATTCCTAAAAGAATAAATGCCAAAGCAACAATCGCCATAGTAAGAAGTATCGTATTCCACATTTTGATTATATTTGTATTGCAAATATAAGAAGAAACTCTGATTTAACAGGATTCTCGCTCGTATTTTGGCTATTATATCGGATAAACAGATATTTTTAACATTATTTCCGGTATGTGGTCAAGGAAAAAACGGGACATAAATAGGCGGAAAGAGAACAGCGTATTAGGATGATGCGGTATATTTTTTAGATTGATTTAAAAATAATTTTAAGATTATAACATTTTATAAAGAAAACTATGGATGTAAAGGATTTAAAGCCGGAGTTGATCTGGCACTATTTTGATGAGATAACAAAAGTGCCCAGACCTTCGAAGAAAGAAGGAAAGATACGTGCTTTTTTGTTGGATTTTGCACGGGAGCATCACTTGGATGCAAAAGAAGACGTAACGGGAAATATTGTTATATCTAAAGCTGCGACTCAAGGATTTGAATCGTCTCCTGGAGTAATTTTACAGTCGCATATGGATATGGTATGCGAGAAAAATTCAGATGTTATTCACGATTTTGAAAATGATCCGATAGAAACATATATCGACGGAGAGTGGGTACGTGCCAGAGGTACGACTTTAGGGGCAGATAACGGAATAGGAATGGCAGCATCGTTGGCCGTATTAGCTTCGGATAATTTGCAGCATGGTCCTTTGGAAGCACTGTTTACCGTAGATGAGGAAACCGGATTGACAGGGGCTTTTGGAATGAAAGAAGGTTTTATTTCGGGAGACTATTTGCTTAATCTCGATTCTGAAGATGAAGCGGAAATTTTCATAGGCTGTGCCGGAGGGATAGATACTACTTCGACATTTACCTATAAACCCACGATGACTCCTGCCGATTATTTCTATTTTCGGGTAAGTATTTCTAACTTGCAAGGCGGTCATTCGGGTAGTGATATCAATAAAGGATTGGGTAATGCCAATAAAATTTTAGCCCGTTTCTTATGCAGATGTTCTAAGAAATATGATATGGTTCTATGTCATATCGAAGGTGGGAATTTGCGGAATGCAATTCCTCGTGAAGCATCGGCTATTATTGGTGTTCCTAAAAATGAAAAAGAAAAAATTCGGGTAGATTTGAATCTTTTCCACTCGATTATCGAAGAAGAATTGTCTGCTGTAGAACCGAATATGAAAATTACGATGGAGTCGGAAGAGCATCAGGATCGTTGTATCGACCGTCAAACGACTTTTGCTTTGATAAATGCTTTGAATGCTTGTCCTCATGGTGTAATATCTATGAGTCGTGATATTCCCGGACTTGTCGAGACTTCGACCAATTTAGCTTCTGTGAAAATGGTAGGAGAGGATCAGATCGTTGTTGCTACCAGCCAGCGCAGTTCGGTAGAATCTTTGAAGCAAGAAATCGCTTGCCGTGTAGAAAGCGTGTTTACATTGGCAGGAGCAGTGGCTACTCATGGGGAAGGTTATCCCGGCTGGAAACCAAATCTTAAATCTGAGATATTGAATATTGCGGTGGCTGCTTATGAAGAATTATATCATGTAACTCCAGAGGTAAAGGCGATTCATGCAGGCTTGGAGTGTGGTCTTTTCTTAACGAAATATCCGCATTTAGACATGATTTCTTTTGGGCCTACATTGCGAGGCGTTCATTCTCCGGATGAAAAAATGCATATTCCTGCTGTTGAAAAGTTCTGGAATCATTTGGTGATGATCCTTAAGAAAGTATCGGAAAAATAATATTTATTTTTTTGAAGGTTGATTTGGAATATAATCAGAATAATAAACAATGAGGCTATTCAGCCTCATTGTTTTTGTTTATTTTAAGAAGTTCTTATTGTTGACATGTTAACTTATAGAAAGAAGTTTTTAATCTTTCACCGGAAACTTCGATATTGATCTCTCCGGTTTTATCTTTAGATTCGACAATAATAACCATTTTTCCATTAAAGACTCGCATGTAATTTGATGTAAAGGGAATAAGATCGGTTGCATCTCCGTTGCATAGAGCTTTTAATTTTCCGTTACCGTTTACTTTTACAAAAAGTAAAGATGCATCACGTGGACATAAGTTACCCTCTTTATCTTGTATTTCTACGGTTATAAAAGATAAATCTTTTCCATTGGCTAATAAAGTGTCGCGATCGGCTTTTAGATATATTTTATCAGGATTTCCTGCTGTTTTTATGATGCGTTCTTCACATGGTTCACCTTTTTCATTTTTTGCAATGATTTTTATTTCTCCGGGCTGATAGATGATATTGTCCCATCTCATTCGATAACGTAGAAATTTTTGGCTTTTATCTTTCCTTTTTGTTCCCATACTTTTCCCATTGACAAATAGCTCTACCTCAGGATAGTTTGTGTAGCATTGAATAGGAACTTCTTGTCCTAAGCGGTCAGGCCATGTCCAATGAGGCATAACATGTAAAACCGGTTTGTTGCTCCATTGGCTTTGGTATAAATAATATCTGTCTTTTTTTAACCCTGCCAGATCTACTATCCCGAAATAAGAGCTGCGGGATGGCGCACCTTCGCCGTATGGAGAAGGTTCTCCCAGATAATCGAAACCTGTCCATACGAATTCACCTAAAAGAAATTCGTTGTCATCCTGTTTTTCGAATTCTGTATCAGGAGCACTACCCCAAGGGACATAATCCATATCATAACTTGATATTTGATAGTCATTATACCAAGGAGTCCAGTTGTCTTTTACCGGGAATTTGTAGACTCCGCGTGAACTTACAGCCGAGCTGGTTTCACTTCCGTATAAAATATATTCAGGATGATTCTCATGTTGGGTTTGATAGTCGTAATGTTTGTAATTGAATCCGACAAGATCGACAGCATCTGCAAGACCGTTTATAATAGCACCGATATGGTTATTATAGCCTGCCGTAGAGGGACGGGTGGGGTCTTCCCGGTGTACTATATCTGAGAGAAAACGCGCTATCTGACCGCCTTCTTTTTGATCTTGTTCGCGTAATTCATTACCGATACTCCACATAATGACACATGGGTGATTTCTGTCGCGACGAATCAGGTCGGTCAGGTCCTTTTCCGCCCATTTATCGAACAGAGTATTATATCCGTTTACGCATTTTCCGTTTTTCCACTCGTCAAAAGCTTCTACCTGTACCATAAGTCCCATTTTATCGCATAATTCAAGAAGTTCAATAGATGGAGGATTGTGGCTGGTACGTATAGCGTTACAACCCATTTCTTTCATTATCTCCAATTGGCGTTCGGTCGCTCTGAGATTTACGGCTGCTCCTAATGGTCCTAAATCATGATGCAGGCATACTCCTTTTATTTTTGTCGCTTTTTCATTGAGGAAAAACCCTTTGTCTTTATCAAATTTTATTGTACGAAATCCGAATGTCGTTTTATATATATCTGTTTGTTCACCGTTAAAATATACTTTAGATACCGCTGTATATAGATGTGGATGTTCTGTATCCCATAGCGCGGGTTTTTTTACTGTGCAGTTTTGCTCGAATAGAAGAGTGGACATTATATCTTTTGATGAGCTTACAGAAGATACGCATTTACCTGAAGGGTCATATATCTCTGTAATCAGTTTTATTTTTCCTTTTTTTTCAGTGAATGCATTTATGTTGGTTTTTATTGATACCGATCCTTTCTTTGTAGAGATCTCGGGTGTGCAAATGAATGTTCCCCAATGGGCTACATGTATAGGAGAAGTGCATATTAATCTGACAGGACGATAGATACCTGCTCCGGTATAAAATCGGGACATTTCAGGTTTGTTTTCTACTGTCACATCCAAAATGTTTTTTTTACCGAATTTAAAATGATCAGTTAGGTCGAATGAGAACGAAGAATATCCATAAGGACGCTCTCCTATATACTCTCCATTTAGATAAATTTTTGCATTGCTCATTACTCCATCGAATTCGATATATACTCTTTGTGTAGATTTTTCTACAGGTAAAAATAATTCTTTCCGATATTGTCCCATTCCGGTGGCGGGTAATGCTCCCGTTCTTCCGGTGCGGAGTTTTGCTTCTTTATCACCATCTTCAATGACTTGCACGAATTGCATGTCTTGATTTAGATCGAAAGGTCCGTTTATAGCCCAATCGTGAGGAATATTTACGGTATCCCATGATGTATAGATTTGGATGGGCTCGGTTATATCTTTTTTTTGAAATAACCATTCTTTATCGAGAGGCATGATTTCTCGATTCTTAGCGTATCCATTTAAAAAGAGAAAGATTGAAAAAAGAGAAAGAAATAACTTTTGGGTCATATGTTTTATCTTTATTTAGAGAAAATACCGGATACTTTCCTAAATAGAGGTTATATCCGGTATCTGAAGATGATAGTGAGTGTAATTTTTGTTATTTTATTCGTATTGAATCCTATTATTTTTTAGGAGTCCCTTTGGTTTGTTTTACTAATTGAATAGTTCCATCGGGATTGTAATACAGTTTGTCTACACAAATGGAACGTAATTCCGGTTTTCCACCGGAAAGGTCGCTGTTGTGATAAAAGAGAAACCATTCGCCTTTGTATTCTACGATAGAACCATGACTTGTTCCCGAACCTGTTGCTTCCAGAATCACACCTTGGTAGGTCCATGGCCCTAATGGATTTGTACTGGTAGCATAAACCAATCGGTTACCTTCGGGATGGGGGACATTGTCGGAATACATCAGATAATAAATTCCGTTTCTTTTATGTACCCAAGCTCCTTCATGAAAATCTTTCAGTCCTTCCATACTTCGGGGTTTTTCCGCCAGTTCCATCATATTGTCTTTCATTTTGGCGCCGATGATTCTGCCACAACCGCCATGATAAAGATAAGCCTGTCCGTCATCATCGATAAATACGCAGGGATCGATCATTCCGCAAGCATCGTCAATGCCTTTGATATATCCTTGTACTTTAAAATCTTTTGCCGGATGTTTGCTTGTTGCGATTCCGACTTTCCATGAACAATGTACGTCAGAACTGCTCGGATGAGGGAAATAAAAGTAATATGTACCGTCTTTATACGCACAGTCGGGAGCCCACATAAAACCGCCTTCGGGACGTCCCCAAGGCACTTGGCTCGAGTTCAAAATCTCTCCGTGATCCTTCCAGTTTACCATATCATCGGTAGAAAAGACATGGTAGCGGTCCATCAAATCACATCCGCGAGGAGGATCTATGTCGTGGGAGGGATAAACGTATAAGCGTCCGTCTTTCCATACATGAGCCGACGGGTCTGCTGTGAACATGTGTGTGATAAAAGGATTAGGACCTAAGGTTACCGGAGTACTTTTTTTCTTCTTTTTAGCATTTGCACCGGAGACTGAAGAAGCGGATATTCCTGCGATTGCTACAGCCAGCAACGAAATAAACAATAATCTTTTTTTCATTGTAATTACATTTTAATTTGAATTACGTTATTCTTTATTTTGTTTTATTTCAGGAAGTTGCGCTATTTTGCACAACCTCCTGAAAATCTGCTTTTATAAAGCAAAAGTTTTTTGAAGATTGATCCTTTGTGAAGAACTACCTACTTGGAAAATGTAATTACCTGAAGGCGTTACAAACTTTCTCGTTTTTTCATCCCAATAGCGAAGCTCTTTTTTCGGGATTGAAATAGATACATTTTGGGTCTGTCCTTTTTTGATGTGAACCCGCTTGAATCCTTTCAGTTGCTTGATCGGCATGTATGTTCCGGTCTCAGGATATTGCACATATACTTGGGCGACTTCGTCTCCGTCGTATTTACCTGTATTCGAGATTGAGAACTGTATGTTGATCGTATCCTGTTTTGATGCGATATTCAGTTTTCTGTAATTGAATTTGGTATAGCTGAGTCCATATCCGAATTCGTATAACGGTTTTCCGGTAAAGTATTGGTATGTACGGCCTTTCTTAACGGCGTAATCATCGAAAGGAGGCAATTCGTCCATCGAATTATAGAAAGTCAATGGTAAACGTCCTCCCGGATTATATTTCCCGAATAGGGCTTCAGCAACGGCCGTTCCTCCTTGTTCACCGGGATACCAGGCATCGATAATTGCAGGAATATTTTCATCTATCCAGTTGATTGCGATAGAGCTTCCGGCCACTAATACGACAACAGTTTTGGGATTTATTTTGTATATTTCCCGGATAAACTCTTGTTGATCTGCCGGTAATTCGAGCGTATAACGGTCTTGACCTTCGCGTTCGATAGATTTGTCTATCCCCAATACGGCAACGGTTATGTCACACTCTTTAGCCGCTTTACCTGCTTCGCCGAACAGGTTGATACGATCACGACTGTCGAGGTCGGGAGCTTTCCAGTAAAGACGTGCGAAACAGTCTCCTCCGCCGTCGAAATATTCGACTTTGATTTTATATCTTTTTCCGGCTTCGAGGTTTACCAACACCTTATCGTCTGTGGCGGGACGATCTACCCATGAATCGATCAGTTTTTTGTCATCCAAATATAAGCGACAGCCATCGTCGGTTTTTAGAGTAAGCGTATATTCACCTGAGACGGTCGGGAGTAGGTCTCCCGTCCATCTCGCCGACATCGGAGCTTTCGGAAGAAACGGATCTGGTGGTCTGTTTACCGGGTCATAATATAGCTCTTCTTCAGTGCGGACAGCCGGAGTTCCTTCCAGATTTTTATTGTTGAAATATTCGGCTTTCAATCCGTCCGGAAAGAAACTCTTATTAATAGGTTCATATCCTGTTGCACTGGATACCCAAGGAGCATGTACCACTTTCACTTGATCGCCAACTAATCTTTTTATTCCTTCGAGCACCGTTACAGACTCGTTAACCGGCGTACCGCTATAATCTCCGAATTCACAACGGTCGGCATTGATTCCAACAACGGCGATCGATTTGATTTTTTTCGGATTGATCGGTAAGAAGTTATTTTCGTTTTTCAATAATACAAGACTTTGACGGGCTGTTTCAAGAGCTAATTCCTGATGTTCTTTACATCCGACTTTTTCCGGACTTATTTTATTGTATGGATTTTTTTCCGGATCATCGAATAGACCGAGCAACATCCGTCCGCGAAGCAGATGATAAGCAATGGAATCGATATCGGCGTCACTTACCCGGTAATTGTAATATGCATTCAATAAAGGTTGGGTATAAACATTGTCTGCACATTCCATATCCGATCCGGCTTTAGCCATCAATACGGCCGCCGTTTCATAATCTTTTACATATTTATGTTGTGTTACCATCCATGCGGGAGCACTGCAGTCCGTTACTACATAGCCTTGAAATCCCCAATCTTCACGTAGCACTTTTTTTATCAGATAAGTATTTACCGTACAAGGTATGCCATTAACAGCGTTGTATGCGGTCATAATGGATTGCGCTTTACCTTCTACGATACATTTTTCGAATGAAGGTAAATAATATTCCCGTAAATCTCGCTCTGAGATTACGGCATTACAAAGGGCTCTATTATGTTCTTCATAGTTTGCTGCAAAATGTTTGGGAGTAGCTACGGCTTTCAAGTATTTGGGATGATTTCCTTGCAGCCCTTTTACGAAAGCACATCCGAGAGTTCCTGTTAAATGAGGATCTTCCCCGTAAGTTTCGGGAGTACGTCCCCAGCGGGGATCGCGGGCCATGTTTACCGTAGGCGACCAGAACGAGAGTAGGTCACTCGAACCGTCCAGTTGCTTTTTCCCTAATCCTAACGCATTCCATTTTCCTCGGGCCTCATCAGAGATGGCGGTCGATATTTTGTATATCAATTCGGGATTCCATGAGGCTGCCATACCGATTGCTTGAGGGAATACGGTAAATTTACCGGGGCGTACGATCCCGTGCAGTGCCTCATTACCGTGATAATATTTATCTATCTCTAACCGAGGAATTCCCGGAGCATTGTGTATCATTAACGATACTTTTTCTTCGACTGTCATTCTGGAAAGAAGATCCATAACTCTGTCATGAATAGGAGCATTCATGTCCTTGTATAACGGTTGTTCGTTTTGGGCATGAAGAGTTAAGGCCATGAACAGGCCGACTCCTGACAGCGCTTTTCGCATTAATTTCATTTTTTTTGTCATAAGCAGGTGGGATTATAGATTTATTGTATTAAATGATTTTGATTTTACTTTTAGGTTTAGATATTTCCCTTTAAGCGAGAGCGAAATATTTTTCTCCTGATTTTCTCGATTTACGATCATTACCGTTATTTTTCCGTCAGGATTTTCAAAAGCGAGAATGTTTTCCTGATTGTCCGGAGTCTGTAACCGGTAAGCACCGGGAACGATATAATGGCACAGATGTTTCATCAAATAGAATTCGGGATGATAGGTGACATCTCCGTTTTCGGTATTGATAGTAATCAGTGAGTTTTGTTTCCATCCCCAAGGACTTATACCGTTTTGGTCGAGAATCATGTTCCAGTAGGTAAATACTCGAGCTCCGTTTCTCATATAATGGCTGATTTGCCACCATGTATGCTCGGCCGCACCCCAATCGTTCGAACCGTTACCGCATTCGGCTTCGGTATGCATCATTTTAAGGTGAGGATATTCTTTGTGTATAGTAGGTATTGCCCCTTTACCATCCCATTGGAATCCGACCCCTTTGATATATTTCGATGCGGCGGGATCATCGAGTGCGGTTTTGGTATATTGGGGATTATCCCTGTTGATTGTTCCGAAGAATATTTCGGTCTGAATGTTTTCTTTTTCGAATTTCGGTCCTAAGAATTTGCCGATAAAGTATGCCATATCTTCCGGACGCCATGTACAACTGGCGTATTTTTGAGTCGAACAAGGCTCGTTCTGAATATTTACAGCCTCGATTTTGATACCTTCTTTCTCGTAAGCTTGAACGAATTTAGTGAAATAGAGAGCGTAGGCATCTAAATATCCCGGTTGCATCTTAAATCCGGTGGTAGGCAGTTCCAATGCTCTTTTTTGCGGTAGTCCGTTATGATTGACGGGGCTGTTATCATATTCGCTGGCATAATGGTTATTGGTTTTCATCCAAGCCGGCGGACACCAAGGCGATGCCCAGATTTTCAGGCCGGGGTGAATTTTCTGAGCTTCTTTGATATAGCGCATCAATATGTGCCGGTCTCTGTCGATGCTGAAATTGATCATATCGAAGTCATCGACAACATCGTTCAAAGAGTAGAAATTCATGGCGAAATCACTGGCTCCGATGGGCATTCTGCAGTAGGTATAGTTGGATTCTTTCGGGCTGAACAGATTATAAAGAATTTCGTTCTTTTTTTCTTCGGGCAAAGTACATAAAGCGTCCCATCCGAGTTCGTTGAAAGTACCGCCCAGACCATCGATATATTGGGCTTTTTCATCAGATATTCGGATAACTTCTCCTGTTTTTTCAGGGGAGTCAGACCACTTTATTCCTTTTCCGTTTTTCCAGTAATTATCTTGAGTAGAGTATTTCCATTCAACTTTTTGTGCAGAAACTCCGGCGCTGATAATGACCGACAAAAATACTGTATATATTGATTTCGTGTTCATAATCGTTTTTTTAGAGTTTTATAGATAAAGTATTGAAGGATTTCGGTTTGAGACTTAGATTCAATACATTCCCGTTTATTGAAACCGTCATATTTTTGATTTTATCTTCCTTATTAGCAACAAGAATTATCGTTTTTCCTTCTTTATTTCTGAAGGCTAATAAATTCTCATCCTGACCCAATGTTTTTAGTTTATAATCTCCGGGTTTTACATAGTGACTGAGATGTTTCATAACATAAAATTCAGGAGTATAATTTACTTGTTTGGTTTTTGAGTCGATAACGATCATTGCATTCTGACTCCATCCCCATGTACTTGTCCCTTTATCCTGTAAAACCATATTCCAGTACATATAAGCATTGGCTCCTCCTCCGATATATTTTCTGATCAAATCGAATGTATGTTCTGCAGCGCCCCAGTCAAAAGTTCCGCCTCCTGCTTCGTTTTCAGTCTGCATCAATCTTATTTCGGGATATTTTCGATGTATTTCGGCAATAATATCTTTACCTTCCCATTGTAATCCGATACCTTTGATATATTTCCGAGCTTTAGGATCGCTCATTACGAGGTTTACGTCTTCCATACGGTTACAGTTGAGTGTACCGAGCCATAATTCTACGTCCGGAAGCTTTTTTTTGAACAACGGACCTAAATGATTTGCTATGAAGTTTCGCATGGCGTCGGGTGTCCATAGACAAGTCGGCCATTGCTGACGTGAATACGGTTCATTTTGGAATTGTATCATAGAGATGTCTATACCTTCTTTTTGGTATGCTTTGACGTATTTTGACAAGTAAAGAGCATGAGCATCGAGATATTTTTTTTCTTGTATGAAGTGATCTCCTTCCAGAACTTGATCTTCTTCTTTAAGATCATTATGGTCTCCCGATTTGGTTGCATAGTGTCTGTTTGTTTTCATCCATGTCGGAGGACTCCATGGACATGCCCACAATTTCATGTCCGGGTTTATTGCTAATGCCGATTTTATATAAGGGATAAGAGCTTCTTTATCTCGTTCTATACTGAAGTTTTTCATCTTGAAGTCGCCTTCCGTATCATTCAAACTGTACCAGTTCCGAGAATAGTCGTTTCCTCCTATGGTTGTCCGGCAGTAAGTAAAACATACTCCTTCAGTAGGGTGGAATAGAGAGTTCAGTACTTCCTGTTTTTTCTGAGGGTCGAGAAGATTAAGCGCATCCCAGCCCAATTCGTTGAAACACCCTCCGAAACCATCGATTGTCTGTTCTTTATAAGATGTAATCAGAACGTCATATTTAACCTGATTTTGAGCTTTAGAGACAGTTACATTATGTTCGTTCTGCCATCGATCGCTATTTGTAGTGTATTTCCATTCGACTTGTTGTGCAGAACAGAAATGTGCAATGCCGATACAGCATAAGATCGGGATAAGTTTTTTTCCTGTTTTCATAGATATATCTGTTTTGTATTTTGGTAATTTAGTTTTTCGGGTAGGGGAGTGCTGAAGGAGGAACATTGTTCATATCGCTACCCCATTCGGTATTACGTTTGTCACCCATTATGAATTCGAGCTTCCCTCCGTTTTTTATGTCGTCGTGAGAAAACCAAGGTTTTTCCCACGCTTTACCATTCAGTTTTGCTGATTGTATATATTTATTTTCTTCGGAGCAATATTTTCCGATAATGCAGAATGTTTTTCCGTTGCTTAATTTTATTTTTATTTCATTGAAGAACGGGCTTCCGATATTATAGGATGGAGATCCCGGAGTAACCGGATAAAAGCCCATCATGGAAAAAACCACGAAAGAAGAAAGTCCACCTCCGTCTTCGTCTCCGGGAACACCCATAACATCATTTCTGAACCATTGATGTACGAGGTCTCTGATTCTTTTCTGTGTTTTCCAAGGTTTACCTGCATAATTATATAGGTAAGGAATGTGTAGAGAGGGTTCATTTGCCATGGAAAATTGTCCGACATTCCCCGTTTGATCGGGCAATTGGGCATAAAATTCATATTTGTTTCGCCCTAACCATTCGCTGAATGTTTGATCGAGATTTTCTGAGAATTTTTCGGCACCACCCATTAAATTCACCAAATCTCCGATATTATGTTGTACGTCCCAGCGATATGTCCATCCGTTGTTTTCTGCATAATAATCTCGTGCGCCTATACCTCCTGAAAAACGATAATCGAACGGTTCTATGAAGTTCCCGTTCTTATCTTTCGGATGGAAGAACGATGTTTGAGGATTAAAAACGTTACGGTAATTATAAGAACATTTCAGATAATATTCCGATTCATCTTTTTTGTTTAAGGCGGCAGCTATTCGCGACAAGCACCATTGGTCATAAGCCGTTCCTAAAGTGACGGGGATCGGCTGGCGTTTTTCAAAACCGTTTACTTCGGGAACTGTTTCTTTTTCTCCCGGAGCCAAAGCCGGGATATATCCGTTTTCTTTGTAAAAACGGTCGAGCCATCCGGCATCTCCCGAAGACCATGGCGCAAGAGTCTTTTCCTCTATTCCTTTACGGGTGTATTCGTAAGCTTTTTTCAGATCGAAGTTCCGGAGACCTTTTTCCCATGCATCGGCAATCGTTGCAACACCGTGGTTGCAGTTCATCCTGCGTGAATCTCCGGTTATCGCCGGAAATGTCGGGAACCACTGTTTTTCCGATAACTCTGCAGCTCGGATAAATGAAACGAGAATATCGTTTTCGACATCTGCATCGATCAATATACGCAGCGGATGCGTTGCCCGGTAGGTATCCCATAACCAATCGTCCGTATAGTAGGCATGGCCATCGTCCTTGTGTACTTTCCGGTCGGATGCACAGTAATAGTAACCGTCTTCACTGATATTTACCGGACGTTCATAACAACGGTACAAAGAGGTGTAAAAAACGGTTTTATCATTTTCAGTTCCACCTTTTACTTCGATTTTCCCTAAAGCTTCGTTCCATATTTTGCGTCCGTTGTTTTTTGTTTTGTCGAAATTGAAATCGGGTATTTCATTTTGTAAATTTTTCTTTGCTTGTTCTATACTGATAAACGAAATTCCGTATCTGGCGTTTATTTGTGTTTGACCGTCAAAACAAAAAACGGCACAAGAATTGTCTCCAGAGGTTTTGGTCTGTGCGGTGTTTAGTTTTTTGTCTTTCAATATTCCGGATTTTGAAGGTATAATATCGGTTTCGAGATAAATATATACTCGGGTATTTCCCCAAGTATTTTGGTATCCTTTGATTGAGTTTCCTTCGATTTCCATTTCTCCGTTCCCGGAATTTAGAATAAGGTATCCCGGTTTATTTTGAGTATATGTCAATCGATAGATCGCAGCCCTATATGTCGGGGTAAATTCGGCTTTTATCTGTTGGTTATCGATGTCCGATTTGTAGTAATAGGGCATAATCTGTTCATTGTCATAATCGGTTCTGATAACAGGAGACAGTTGAGACTCATATCCTTGAAAAGCAGATAAATTGAAACAACAGTTTTCCCGGTGATTGACTACGATTATCGGAAGTCCGTGAATATAGCTTTCCGTGTGGTCTCCCCGTTGAGGATATATGCGCAGCATTCCGTTCGGCAGATGTACGGTAGGATAGGTCGGTTTCAGCAAATGGCTGATGTTACCCATATAAGGGTTTACATAATCGACGGGAGACTTTTTTGCATAAGTACTATATGAAAAAAAGAAAATAAATAAGATCGGTAAGAAGATGTTTCTCATACGTATTCGGTATTTTGTGTGTTTCGTTTCGTAAAGATACTTCCGAAAAGGTTGTTTTTTGTATAAAAAATGAGTCTAAAAATAGCATTTTAGACTCATTTTGCTCTTAAATTGAAGTGTTATGCGTATTTATAACGATCGTATACCCTTTTCTTCCATCGTGATCCAGCAGTCTTCGGTCCAGGTGTTTTTATCATCCGTTACCGTAACATTGGTGTCGAAATATTTGTAGTGCAGATAGAATATCTGTCTGCCTTTTTTATCTATTTCATAGTAATTATCTTCGGTGCCGCCGATCATTTCCACTTGCAGACTTCCGCAGGGAGTTATGGTAATGGATTTGTCGTCATTGATCGTAAGATACATGCCGTATTTGTCGATATCTTCTTTAGTCACTTTACCCGGTGTATAAGTATGAGTCCCGACAAATACCCGTACTCGGTTTTTATTGATTGGAGCTACGACTCGGGTTACGTTCGAACCGTTGGCTTTATCTCCAATGGTCGTATGTTTGATCTCGGTTCCCGCAGTCTGATAGTGGGTCGTCGATTCCATAGTCGCATACTCGTTTTTGAGTACGACTTGATATAAAACCTGTTGTTTGTCCGGATTGATCTCATAGTTCGAGGTGCTTTTTATCCGGAGCGGAATCATATAGATCGAATCAGGACTCAGACCTTCGGGATTGACAGAAATAGGTACCAAAGCATAGTTGTCTTCGCTGTCCGCTTTCAATACGGTTCGGTAAGTCGGGATATTATATCTGTCGGATTTCAGTTCTTTTGCGAATTTCGATTCTTCGATATCGAAGTTTATTTTGTTGTACTGGGCCAGGATTTGATCATCCGGTTCCAGTTCTATTGTAACGTCTTGTTTGACATGTTCAGTACCTCCGCAACAAACACTTACATATCCGGTACTCTCTTTCCCGAATTCGTGTACAGACTGAAAAGCCTTATTATCATCGCTCAAAAGATAAATGACTTTTTTATATAATTCGCCTTCGAACTGTTCGTCTTCGTTACATCCGGTTATTCCGGTCAAAGTTAGAAGAAGCAATCCTATATTTAATATTTTTTTCATAATAAACTGTATTGTTTTTGTGATTTATATGATTACCATCCCGGATTCTGATCCAATAGTCGGGATTTCAATATCTCATTCCGTTCTATCGGTAAGAATACGGTTTTCTTGTCGACAACTCGGTTTCTGTAATCGGAGTGGGTCATGATCGTACGGGTATAGTAACCATCGTTGAGACCGACATTAACATTCATTCCGCTTATGGGCACATTTTCTTCTTCTTCATAAGTACCCCACCGACGTACATCGTAGAAACGACGTCCTTCGCACAAAAATTCGATAAAGCGTTCTCTTTTTATCTGTTCGTCCATTGCGTCTTCCGAAGTGTATTGTTCCGGTTTCAAAGCGGGAAGTCCCGAGCGGAAACGTACTTGGTTGAATGCAAATAACATGTCTTCCAGATTCGAATTTCTGGAGAACGTATAGGTTTGTCCGCTGGGCAGAGTTACCGTATGCGAACTTTGCAAATGATTGATTGCTTCGGCATAAGAAAGCAAAATTTCTGCATACCGGATAATCGGGAACACCTTATTTACCCGTGTCGCACCGTTTCCGTTATACCAATTGTCTTCCGGATGAATATACTTCTTCAGCACATATCCGGTTATACATTGATTTTGCTCTTGTTGTGAAGAACCGGCCGTCTGCGGCCCTGCATTTCCTCCCTTGTAATAATATACGGTTTGGTTTCTGACATCGGTATTTGTGCAAGACGTGGCCGGCCAATAGCAGCCGTTGAATCCTACGCAAGCATAGAAACGCATTTCCCGGTTTACATACATATTGTATGTTCCTCTTAGTAGGCGGTATCCGGAGAAATATTTTAAGACTCGGGAGTTTCCGGTTTCGCTGTATTCACCGGTGGCTCGGGCTTCCTCTATCGTTTTCCCGTCTTGCATCAGGTAGGCATCGATCACTTTTTGAGTCAGGCACATCGCATTGTACCCGCCCATGTAGATGGGGAATGACTGACGAGTATAGTCTCGTATTTTATCCGAATATTTACCCCAAATCAACTCTTTGTTTTGTACCGGATACGTCGTTCCGTTAAACATATTGGCGTATGATTTTAACGGGTCGATATTTCCTGCTCCATAAGGAAAATCGGCATTCGATACATTTTCGGGCAGTTCCGGAGTGACTTCTGTTGCGTCTCCGCCAGGTTTAGAATATACGCGTTCTGCTGTATGAAGTGTGTAACGGCCCATATCCATTACCCGTTTGGCTGCTGCGGCAGCTAACGCCCATTTCCGTTCATCGTAGGTTTGTGATACATAATAAACTCCATCGGATTTACGTTTCCAGTTTCCGAAATAGCGGTATGCTGCCGATCCTCCGTTGAATGCAGGGCTGGCTGCATGCAGCCGCACCCGGGCGATCAGAGCGTATGCCGCACCTTTGGTCGGACGGCCGAAATTTAAAATCGGGGCATCTGCGGGGATATTTTGGGCTGCCAGTTCGAATTCGGAACAGATATAATCGACCGTTTCATCGAATGTGCTGCGTTGCCGTTCATAGTACGATGCGTCTTGGTTGTTATCGAATACCAGATCTCCGACAATCACTGCCGGTCCGTAGTTCATCAGGATGAAATAGTAGGCATATCCTCTAAGGAAGTGTGTGTATCCGATCAGTTCTGCCCGTTGCAATGGGGTAATGTCTTTACATTCTCCGATACGGGCAAGGATCATATTGGCTTTCCGGATCACTTTGTAAGCCGGATCCCATGAGTTCATGCCGCACAGGTTTGACGGACTTACTTCTCCTAATGTCAAGGCTTTTCCGTGAAATAGATCTTGTTTCATAAGCGTGAAGATTTCATCGGAAGCTGTTACACCGGGAGCTACATCGTCTCCGAAGATGGCGCTTTCATCGGGAAGTTCTCCGGCTGCTCCCCAAAGATATTTTTCCAAATTTTTTCGGGATGCAAATACGGAGTCGTATTTTAAAGTATCGTCGAAGTAGTGATCGACATCGAGGAAATCGTCACATGAGCTGATTATGCCGATAATCGGTAATGCTACGATAAGCCAGACTATCTTTTTTATATTGTTCATAATTGTCGAAAATTTTTCGTAATGTTTTTATTAGAAATTTACATACATCTGGAATGCGTACTGAGTAGGAATCGGGTAAGCGCCACCGTTATGATCGGCTTGTTCCGGATCCCATAATTTCTCCGGCCCCCATACGCAGAGGTTCGATATGACAAATTGCAGGTCTAAGGATCTTACGCCTAACGTTTTCAGAATCTTTCCGGCGGTCAGATTATAGTTTAAATTGATTTCCTGCAATCTCAAATAACGAGAATTGCTTTTCCAGAAAGTCGAGAATTGCGTGTTGTTCGCGCTTTTCCCGTAACTTAATCTCGGGAATCTGGCATTCGGATTTTCCGTAGAGGGATCACCGGAATAGGAAGCCGGAGTCCAACGGTTTTTCTGGTCGGCAACGATTTTCAGTACGTTACCGGTAGCTCCGTTATAGAACGGAATATAGCCTTCACCGTTTTTTCCTTTATCCCAATATCCGTTGTCATCTACATAGTAGTAATCGGTATTTCCGGTTCCTTTGAACAAGACTCCTAATGTAAACTGTTTGTAACGGAATTCACCTCCGAAACCGTACATCAGACGCGGATAGTTCGGATAAGACAAAGGTACTTTATCATCTTCATCGATTACCCCGTCACCGTTTACATCTTTGTATTTGATGTCTCCCGCCATATATTCACCGAATGTCTGTTTCGGGCTTTGTGCCACATCCTGTTCGTCCCGGAAAAGACCTAAAGCGATATACCCTCGGAAAGCGTTGTTGACATATCCCGTGTAGTTCTGGTAGTCATACGGTTGGAATGCCTGTTCCCAGTTTTCCACTTTGTTGGCGGAATAGGTGAAATTACCGCGGAGCGTAAGAGTCATGTCTTTGCCGAAATCTTGAGTGAACGAGATGTTTCCGTCCGAACCGTAACTTTTCATTTTTCCTACGTTTCCGAAAGGCATTTGAGTCAGTCCCACATAACTCGGAATTTGAGAACGTCTTTGGTAAATACCGTCACGTTTATCCTGGAAGAAATCGACAATGAATTGCACCTTTTCGTTGAATAAACGTCCTTCAATACCTAAGTCGGCTTTTTTTGCTTTTTCCCATCTTAAATTGTTGGCACCGACCCGTTCTTCTGTAATATATCCGCTACTGCTTCCCCAGCCTCCTCCGTCACCATCGACCATGAGAGTCAAATAGGGAAAACGTTCATCGGTTAATCGGTCGTTACCTACCGTACCGTAAGATGCCCGGATTTTCAAGAAATTCAGCCAAGGCAATCCCCGTTGCATAAATTTGTATTGAGTGGGAATCCAACCTACGGCAACCGAGGGGAAGAACCCGAACCTATGTCCGGATTGGAAGTTTTCAGATCCGGTATATCCGAAGTTTACGTCCATGAAGTAGGTATCCCGAAATCCGTAAGTAATACGTCCGGATAATCCTTGGTAGCGTATAGGTATGGCATACATGCTTCGTAATGTTTCTGCCTTAGCGTCTATGTCTTTATTCATTCGTTGTTCGCTGCTCATATAATAGTAAAGCAATGCGGATAGTCGGGGTTCTTTGGCAACTGTGGTTTCGTAAGTGGCCGTTGTTTCGAAATGCACTTTATAGAATTGTTCATCTTCATGGGTATATTTGGCCGGTTCTGATTCTACACGTTGAATGATCCCAAGTTCTCCGGTATATTTACGAGTTTGGGCATAGTACATTTCGGGACGAATCGACCGGATCTCTTTCAGGTTCGTTTCGGTATCGTAAGCCCCTTGCGCCCGTATTTTTAACCCTTTTAAGAGCATAGATAAATCTTGTTTCAATTCCAATGTCGCTTTTCCCCGGTAATGGCGGATATTGGTCATACCTGTTTTGTTTAACATCACGTATGGAGAATATGCATTATCGACACCATAAGCCGGCAGATGACCTGTCGAATAGATTGTCGGAATGGTAATCGGAGTCAAATTGCGTTGAGTCGCCCAAAGCGCATCCGTATCATTGTTCCCCGGTTCCGATTTGGTGGAGATAAATCCGTCGGCACCGAAATAGAGAGCCGTACTTTTCGTAAGATTTATATCCAAATTCGAACGGTAATTTACCGTGCGGTATCCCACTTTTGCCGAATATTTAGAGTTCTTGTCCTGTTTATAGGCTGCCGATTCATTGGACATACCCATACTTAAGTAATAACGAGCTAAGCTACCTCCGCCTCGGGCATTGATGAAGTAGGTCTGTTGTAAGGCATTCTTGTGTAAAAGTTCGTCTTGCCAGTTTACATCGGGATAAAGATCCGGATCGAGTTGGTATTTGATCAGGTCCATTTCTATATCCGAGTATAGAGGTCTGTCGCCTCGTACAGCTCGAGCTTCATTGGCCAATTTGGCATATTCGTACGAGTTCAGGTATTCGGGCATGTTTGTTAAGTGTGAAACGGTCAGATTGATACGTCCGGTGATTTGCAACCGATCGGCAGTACCTCTTTTGGTCGTTATCAATACGACACCGTTTGCACCTCTTACTCCATAAACGGCTGTTGCCGAAGCATCTTTCAAGACCGAGAAACTTTCGATATCGGCAGGGTCCACTTCACTCAAATCTCCTTCTAATCCGTCGATCAAAACGAGTGCACTGCTATTTGCTCCGAACGTTCCGATACCCCGGATCCAGAATTCCGAAATATTTTTCCCCGGTTCACTCTCCCAATGGTTCCCGACTTGCCCCCGTCCCCGCGTCTGCCTGTGTGTCACCACCACCATTTTATCCTCCAACACATTCCATCCCAACTTCTCCGCCTGATTATTCGTCGAATCCAACTCCTCGTACTCCAATACCCGAAATCCACTTACTTGATATTCACGCATAATTTCACTTTACATTTAAATATAACAATCACCACTTCTGCCTTTCAAGCCAGATTTTAAGAATCGGATCTGCTATAAAATATCCCTCCTGACGAAACTCAACTAATTCTTTTTCTACCATCGACTTACGCAATCTACTTATATTTGAACTCGATCCTAGATTGTATTCCGAAAGAACGGTAGCTATTCCGAACTCCTTATGAATCCCAGCCAAAATAGCCCGAAGGAAATTCATTTGATAAGTCGTCAACAATTCGGTTTGTTGCGTGAAAAGAGGCGTATTCTCGTCCAACAACTCGTTCAAAGCCCGAGCTACCCCTTCCCGTGTTGCCACTTTTTCCGTCTCCAAAAGAGTAAGCCAAGCCAGCTGTTGCACATAGGACGAATGATTTTCTACAATTCGACAAATCTCAGCAGCCAACTCTTCTGATATCACCCTATCAACTTTTTTGAATTGTTTACATATATAAGGAACCCAAACCTCTGTCGGAATCAATTTTAGATTAATTATAT
>OKSC01001049.1_pt1 | contig 28977 bp, 38 predicted proteins | sample 1601161 | NCBI WGS metagenome assembly OKSC01 (sample SAMEA3541552, study PRJEB24748) | human gut metagenome | biome: human gut; feature: human-associated habitat; material: faeces | place: China | collected 2012 | reverse complement strand
TAGTAAGTAAATTCGGTGAAAGGATAATCCCAATACCGAGTCAAGGATCTTAGATTTATCTAAGTAATCTTTGATGTAACGAATAAAGACTTACCAAGATAATAAAATATCTTGAAATTATATTCTAGTTTACTATAATAATTAGTAATAACACTGTCTGGGAAATCATATGTTTCAGTTTATGCTGCCCTCGATCTACTTAAGAATAGTGCTGATAATGGATATGAAAAAATAATATTCATATATCCAGTAGCTACAAATCCTGATGAAAATATTGGATATTTAAAAGGCGATCTTCAACAAAAACTTGAGCCGTACAAAGAAGCAGATTTCTATACAATGGAAAAAATATTTAATGCTTCTGGAAAAAATGGAAAGGAAGTTGTTCAAAAATTAGTAGATGCTGGTAAAATAGAAGTGAAAAGTAGTCAATTCTTACGTGGAAATAATATTGATAATGCAATTGTAATTGTGTCGGAAGCTCAAAACTTCGGGAGGGATACTTTTCTTAAAATATTAACTAGAATAGGTACTAACTCTCGTTATATCTTTAATTCTGATGAGCTACAACTCGATTCTATTTCTTTAAAATCAGGAAAAAATCAAAAAGGCTTACAATATGCTATAGAAAAGTTATCAGATATGGATGAAATAGGGATTGTTGAGTTTGGTCTTGAAGATATTGTAAGAAATGACTTAATTCCTGGTATTCTTAAAAGATGGCTTCCTGGAGTTTATGGAGATTTGGATGAGGAAGAGATATCTAAGAAGTCTAAGCAAGAAAGATTAGATGAATAAAAAATAAGATATCTCAGAAACCTTCAAATTCTTATATATGTAGTAAAGATCAGATGAAAATATGGTACTGATCGGAGACTACTTATTAATATAATAATAATAAATAATTGAATTTTATTTGGATATAACTGGCTTATGTTATTAGTTACTTCTAATTATAATTATGAGTATAAATTAATTGATCACTGTAACAATTTCCAGAGTATCAAGATCGAGAAGTATAATCTTCTCGAGGTAAACAGGTAAAGTTCACTAGGGAATATAAAATCAAATAGACTTTAATAAATTTTTAATTAAATACGTTAGTGCGCATATATGTATTTATGATAGAATAGCAAAAATTTATTAACTAAATATAATATATAATTTAGAGTTTGATTTTATATATCCCTAGTATTTTTCTTCTACGAAACTACTACCTCTTCGCGGTGTAGAAGACAACTAGCACTAAAGTTGTGAAACTAAATGTAGCAATGAGAGATGAGCGTTCCTATATGTTATGCTTTCTCTCGGAGTAGGGTGCCACTATGATTTATTATCTATAGTGTCAGAAAAACCTTAAGACAATAACAAAAGAATTATGACAAAGAAAAATAAATTAAATGAAAAATTTGAATTAACATTTAGTATAAGAAGTATTGCTTATTACTTTTTATGTATCTACTTAATTTACGTGTTCAAAGTTACCTCCCCAGGAAATATGACACACCTAGGAATATACATGGTATCTTGTTTTATTGGAGCATTTTTATTAGGAATAGAAAAAATGCTCTGGACTTATAAGTATGGTCAAGATGTGATGTTTAATCTAGGAAAACTATGGGGAATAAAGAATGAAAATTTTCTTTGGGTAGTTAAATTATTCAATACAGGATTATTATTTTGTAAGTATATATCACCAATCTTAGGAAGTTTTATTGGATTGGCATTATTTATAAAATATGTACCTGAATTTAATAATATAGAAATTTTATCAAGATTATCAGCAATTATTATAGTATATCTATATTCTATATATAAATTGTTTAACTACTTAAAAAGGATTTGAACTATGAGACTCAAGAGTTTAACAGAAGTCCTTGGGTGGATAATAGGAATCTGTCCAAGTGAGTCCTTGAAATCTAGTGAGAAAACTGGTAAGGAAAATGAAAGGAAAGGAGAAGAAAAAAGATCCCAGTTATCTTTGGATTCAAGTAGAACAAAAATCGTGAATGATGTTGAGCCTATTAAGGAAATTATTGTAGATATTCTGGATGATTGTTTAAAAGATCCAGATATTAAAAAGCCAGATGAATTTTTCCAATCCTTTGCTTGGAGATTGATAACTAATATAGTAAATTATAATTGGTTATCTAAAGCTCCAAAGAATAGAAGAGAAATGGAAATATTAATAAGAGAATATGGATACTGGGGCAGGTATTACAAAAAGATGAACAGAAGCACAATGTTCTATAATATTACCACTCCTAATATTAGTAATAGAAAAGGAGTTAAAGTAATACCTGAATACTAATAAGCAACTATAGAAAGGGAAATATAATCCCTTTCTTTATTTTTCTCCTCTTTCAACCTCTAATCCTTATACATGTAAATTATATAAAACTTAGAATATGAAAAAGAATTTAGAAAATCTGACAATTCCTAAAACAAAAGAGCTTCGTCAAGAGAAATTAGATGAAGCTGTAGCAATATTGAAATCAGAGTTTGTAGGATTAGATGATATTATAGATAGTATAAAAAAGTCTATAATTCCTTGGTACATAACTCCAGAAATAATAGAGAGACCAGTTGTTATTTCATTGTGGGGATTAACTGGAACTGGAAAAACAAGTGTAGTTAGACGATTAACATCTCTCTTAGGATTATCGGGGAAAACAGTATTCTTTGATTGTGGACTTGAAGCAAATGAATCATCTTCAGGAAGTATTGCAGATAAAATTGAAGAAGTTTTTGATTGTGATGACGACTGCGATTCGATCTCTTCAGGGTATGAAAAGTTCGGAAATGCAGTATTTGTATTTGATGAATTTCAGTATGCAAGAACTTTAGATGAGAACGGTCATGAACTTCTTAAATCACCTCTTCGACCTATCTGGACTATTATTGATAGTGGAAAGGTTAGTGTTTCTGAATATAGATATGATATTTCTCGTTTTAGTAACTTCGTAGAAGATTTTTCTGAATTTGCAAAAGAATATCCTGATATACACGTATATAATGGGAAAGTACTGGACCGTGAAGAAGTTAGGATAGTTCTTGAGAATTTAGGATTATTTTACTATGGAAGAGATGTTAGTAGTCTTCTAGGAGGTGAAAAAAATTCTTATGCTCCGAAAGTAAGAAGTAGTGATAGAGAAGATGAAGAAGATGATATTTTTAAACCACTTAGCTTAATTGGAGAAGATAATCTACGAACTATGGTAAAAAGATTAAATTCTTTTAAAGCTAGACTTGGATTTGAAATGATAATTGAGTTGAACAATGTTACTACTTTAATTGAATATAGTAAAATTCTAGAGGATGCAGCTAGAATAATTACTAAACCAAAAGAATTAGATTGTTCAAGATCATTAGTATTTATTCTTGGAAACTTAGATGAAGCCTTTAAAGTAGAATCCGATTTAGATCCTGATATGGATGCAGATACTTTCTATGATAAAACAAGTAAAGTATCAATTTCAGATATTAAAGAGGCTCTCAAACAAAGATTCAGAGCAGAACAAATAGCTAGACTTGGAAATAATTTAATAAAATATCCAACATTAAAGAAAGAACATTTTATTAAGATTATTAAAAAAGAATTATCTAGAATAGCAGATAAATTTTTAGAAACTGAAGGAATAAAGATTAATTATGCTGAAAATATAGTTGATCTTATGTATTCAGAGGGGGTGTTTCCTGTACAAGGTGTAAGACCTATTTATACTACTATCGGAACTTTATTAACTCCTCTTCTAAGTGATATTCTAATCAATCGTACTGCCGAAGACAAAGAAGTGACGATAACTCTTACTAGAGAAACAGATCTCACAGAAAAGAAATTAAAAATAGATAAAACGTCACTAAGTATTATCTTCGGCAAACCAGAAAAAGTAGTAGATATAGAAATTCCTTTACAACTTGGGGAATTAAGAAATCCGGAGAGAAGGTTAACAAGATTTATAAATTCTGTACATGAAGCTGGACATGCGATAGTAGCTTTGTATGAAACTGGAATTTATCCTGTTAATATAGTTTCTGTTTCTACAGGAGATGGAGGATTTTGTAATACTTATGATCCAAAAAAAGAAGGAGAAATTGATAGTCGAGAAGATGTTGATTCAGATGTTAGAATATGTCTTGCTGGTTATGAAGCTGAGAAGTTAGTTTATGGAAAATATCCAGAAAAGTGTTTAATGGGTTCTGGAAGTGATATTGAAAACGCATGGGATTTTTTCTCTGAGATGGCTTACAGATGTGGGTATTTTGAACCTTACTCATATACAAATCATCTAACAGAAGAAAATTCGAGTGGTATACCTTCTGGATTTTTAGATAATGAAGGTTTATTTGTCAAACATCCTTATAAAGCTAGCAGTGGATACCTAAGAGATATGGTAGCTCTTAGATTTTCAGAGCTTAGACAAGATGTAGTGAATATTCTTAAAGAGGAGAGAAAATTACTAAAAGTAGTTGCATTATATCTTGGAGAAAATGGATCTATGAATTCTGATGAGTTTAGAGATTTTGTTATTAAGTACGGAAATAAACTAACTGATAAGTATGTATCATCTAAACTTGAAGAAGATAAGAATTGGTATGAAAAAATATTAAATAAGTTTTAAAAAAAATTAAAGGAGCTTTTACGCTCCTTTTTTATTATTCTTTTTTAGAAGAAAAATAAGCCTACCCATTCATCACGAACAAGTAGGTTTTCATAAAAATTAACACCGTTTATAAAAAACTATATTTTTCTTCAATTATAAGGCTTTTGGGGTGTATAGAATGACTCTAAAACTCCAATAATTTCGTATTCTATTAAAGTCTCTGAGCCATCAAAAATCGGAGGAAAACCAGGGGATTCCGCTGTACAATAAGCTATTCTCTTTTCTTTTCTTCGATTTTGTAGGATAATGTATTTCTTTTTTATCGACTGTCCGATATATTTTCTGAAGATTAGAATATCATCTTTCTTCCATTTACCTTCTTTACTATCATCTATCGGTTTTACTAAAATAATACTTCTATCCCAATTTCTCTCTGTTTTTCTAGTACCTGGATCAGAGAGAAATATTTTTTCTATTTTTATTATTCTCTCTGGGGTATACTGAGAAGTTCCTATTATAAAACCTTTTGCATCAATATCAGGTTTTATTATATAGTATAATATTATTAATACTATAATTCCAACATAAAACGCTATCATAAATCAAGTTCTTTTAAGATTGGTTCAACGAATTCTTTATACTGTGGATAATATTTCTCGAGAGTTTGTCTAGCATTGAGTGGTTTGTCAGGTTTTGTTATTCTTGCACATTCCCAATCAATTACAGCTTCTACCCAATCTATTTCTCTTGGAGATTTTAATTGTTTTATCCAATCCTTTCCGGTAGTATATGTAGGATGGTGTTTATTTATCCTCTGATGAAATTGATTTATAATTCTTTCGCCTAGGAATGGAAAGAATATAAATAGTATCAATTTATCCCAATCATGAAACCAGTGTGAATGATATCCAAGAAGTTTTTTCTCTGTTTTCATAAATGCAATCCAATGTTTCCAAGTATAGGGGATATGGTTATAACAATCTCTAACGTTTTTAATTATCTGTTTCATATAATTCATGTTTTTTATAATAAGCCCGTTTAAGTTCTCCAACTACATATATATTAGGGGAGACACATTTATTTTCCGGCCGAGTACAAGATTCATCATAAATCTCAGGGTACATATCAAGAATAAATCTAACTACTCCCTGAGATCTTGATTTTCCAGCTTTACAATGAACATATATGTCTTTTCCTAGATTCGACTCTATAAAATCTACTACTTCGGCTGCCTGTTCTTGAGTTATTCCTAAAAATTTATGACCTTTCCATTCTATTTCTTGAGAAGGTATATCATCAAACTCTAGATTTAATACAACCGAGGGATTATCTTTCTTAAACCAATGTAATTCATCCTCTTCTAAATAATATTTTTGACATTCAGGAGTCCCAATGATAGATATAAAACAACTATTACCCGGAAGATTATCATCATTCCACCCACAAGAACTGCACATCATATCAAATTCTGTATGACTGTAACAATATAGTTTTGGTTTTTTCATTTTTTAATAGGAAGATAAATAATAAGATCTGATCTAACTAAGGACTTTCCAGAGGTTATTGCTTCTTGAGAAAGAACTTTTTGAAGGGATTCTGAATAATATCCAGATATTGTCTTATAAAATATATAAGTCTTAGGAATTTCTTCCGAATTTTTTAAATTCTCACCTAAATTAATCCAATCTTCTTCTGTAGCTTCTGGATATACTGTTTTATTCAATGGAACTGTTCTAAATCCATAATAATTCCAATATTCATTAAAGATTTTTCCCAAGTCTAAAATTTTTTCAGAAACTTTTATATTACCACCAGAAAAATCAAACTTATAAGATAAATATTTGTCTGAAATATTCTTTGTCCTGATATAACTACTATAGGTATATCCTGAATTATCATTGTAGTATTGAATATATGATTTATAGAAATTAATAGTTTTTCCAAGATCATCTATATAAACATGACATTTCTTCTCAGCAGCTTCATGATCATTCTTTAATCGACTCTCTAAGGCTGAATCTTGACGATAAAATTCTTCAATAAATCCTATAGGGCTATTCCAGAATTTCCAAGAATAAGCTGTCATTTCAAAACGATCCATGATTTCTTTAATCTCTCCATCTGATAATACCCTAGGACAAACTTCGAATTCTACACTTTTAATACTTTCAGTGAATACAAAATCCTCTTTTTCTATACTCCCTGGATCATAAAATAAAAGTTTAGTTTCATATTTCTTCCCTAGTTCTTTTCCAAACTTAGCTTCTCCAATAAATATTGCTTTCCTTTCTTCATAGTTTTTAGAAATTCCTGAATATTTCCAAGGTAGTTTTTTAAGTTTGTATAAAGATCCAGGTTTAAGTTCGGCGGGTTTAAGATCTTTTGTTATTACTTCTCGTTTCTTCATTATCTCAGAAGAAATTCTATATTCTTCTGTATTAATCGGAAGGAGAACTAATTCTGTCCCTATCCAAGAATAAACACATTTTCCGATTATTTTCTTTCCAGCCAAGCTATCACAATAATCTAATATCCATAAGAAATTATCAATTCCTATTTCAATCTCAAACCCCCTTGGATCCCAAATTCTACAATAAGCTTGTCTATAATTCCAACCTACTTTTCCACCACCAACAGAACGATTCACTATAAAACCTTCCATCGGAACATTCTCAAATTCATCATCTTTGATTTTATGATCTCTCCAAGAATTCCAAGATTTTTCTTTTTTCAAAATCCCTGTCGAAGAGTCTGTGTAAGTAATGAATCCAAGTTTTTTAGTATAACAGTCAGATCTCTCTTGATATCCGACGTTAATTTTCTTTGGAATAATAAAATTTTCGCTATTTACCATAATATATAAAATTAAATTTTCATTGCAAATATAAGGGATTGACAACCTTATTTATGTAAAACTAAAATTTAAATAGAAAATTATGAAAAAGAAAATTAGAGAAATCGTAAGAGAAGAAATAAAAGCAACAATATTATTTTATTTAATTCCAGTTGATTTAGTTGCTTTCTTTTCATTAAATAGTGAAATAAAAAATATAAAGATTACTCTTGCTATCTTAATAGTATTTTCTTTAGCGGTATTGACTTATTATGTTCTTTGGAGAGTTATAGAATATCTCGAAGAGAAGGAAAAAGAGAACCCTGAAAGCCTTATAAATGATAATAAATAATAAATGAATGAAAAAGAAAACAAAAGATAGATTGATTTTTGGATTAAAAATCATAACAGTATTATCTCTTGGTGTTGCAGCAGGATATGCAATATACCGAAGAAGAGATAAAGCTTATAATTCACTCCCAGACAGTAAATTTGTTGGGAATATGATGAAAGGCAAGAGAACTGAACTAAATGTACCAGTTCCAGGTGTCTATGAATTCAAAAATGAAAATCATAATAAAGGTTACTATAATGTATTTAAGAATGGACCTTGGAATGTAGTAGCGCCAGGGTATCAGAAAAAAGACCTTGTGACTCCCGCGCCGAATCAACCTAAGAAAGTAAGAGTTAGTTCGGGAGGAGGTAGCACATATTTTCACGTAACACAAAAGCTATCCAGATCGGGAGCTAAATTGTACGGCGCGAAATCTATAAGAGGTTATTATATTCTTAAATATGAAAGTTAATATATACTATACATTAAGAGATTGGAGAAAATCCAGTCTCTTTTTTATCTTTCCTCCAAATCGATGAAAAGTGATCTCTCGACCCGTGACTTCCTTATTTATGCAAAGGGGATTCGTGTTGTGTGGGTTCCCAATTTATTTCTAAAACAAATAGTAAATATGGAAAAAATAGTAGAATATGAAGGTACTAAGAATCATTATATAGTACTTCAAGAAAATGCGATAATGAAAAATCCAGAAACAAGAGAATGGGAAAACTGTATTATCTATCAAGAGTATAAACACTGTACTCCTGAAGGTTATGTAGAAGTTCCTGAGAGTGAAAGAAAAATATTTGTAAGAGAAAAGAAAGATTTTTTAAGAAAATTTACGTTATGTTTAGATTTATAACTATGTATTATGGATGTTCTGGTACATTTAAAGCAACAACCATAGAATCAATATTAACAAGATGCCCTGGACTGTATAATGTTATGTGGTCTGATATTAAACCTTGGAAACGTTGGGAAAATATCTTAGGAACACAGCAAGATGATCGAAATTATGCTATTCTTCATCTTTGTAACTTGAGGAATGCTATAAAAAATAACTGGCCTCCTGGAGTGAATAACCTCTTAGTAGAAAGGGGAGTATCCGATATGCTTTATTATTACTACAAGAATAATAGAGAAATCGGTGAAAATTCGAAATGGATTAAGGATGTAGTTCATGAAGAAGATATCTTATGTGAGCAAAATTCGTACTATACACCAAGGAGAATATTATTAGTTCAGAAAGATTTTGATTTTGTTAGAGATGTTATTCTTAGAGAACCTACCCGAGCAAAAGAATTTCCAGGAGGGGTTCAAGAATATATGGAACATCAAGATGCATATGTTGAATTTACACAAAAGTATAATAAAATTGATGAAGTTATTAATATTAAAGATGCAGAAAAATATGTAAATGACTTGGGATTTGAATTTGATCCTAATAAATTTTAATAATAACAAAAAACAATATAACAAATGGAAAATAAAGTATTAAATTACTTCAATGGAGATGAATTAGCTGCGTCAACATGGAAAAACAAATATGCAGCAATAGGAGAAGAAACACCAGAAGATACTCATAAACGACTAGCTCGTGAATTTGCCAGGATAGAAGAGAAATTTGATTGGAAAAAAGACTCTGATTCAAGTTTAAAATTATCTATGTATGGGTATTCTAGAGAGCCATTGACAGAAGATAAAATCATGGAATTATTTCGAAATTATAAATATATAATTCCTGGAGGCTCTGTAATGTCTGGTGCTGGAACGGATGGATTAGTTAGTCTTAGTAATTGTTTTGTTATAGGTTCACCAAGTGATTCCTATGCAGATATCATGAGTACTAGAGCTGAACAAGCGCAACTTATGAAAAGACGTGGCGGAGTAGGATATGACTTATCAGAGCTTAGACCTAAAGGAGCTAGTGTTAAAAATGCTGCTAGGAGTTCAACAGGTGCAGCAAGTTTTATGGATGTATGTTCAGATGTTACAAATGAAGTAGCACAAAATGGTCGTAGAGGAGCACTTATGCTATCAATGAATATCAATCATCCAGATATTGAAGAATTTATTACAAAGAAACAAGATCTTACAAAAGTTACAGGGGCTAATATTAGTGTAAAAGTAACTGATGAATTTATGAAAGCTATGGAGAGTGAAAAAGATTACTTACTCCGCTTTCCAATAACTTATGATACAAAAGATCTTAATCTTGATGATTATAATATTGGAGAATTAGTAGAAATAAAAGATCCAAATTATCCCAGAGTTTATGTAAAAAAAGTAAATGCAATGAAACTCTGGAAACTCCTTATGCACTGTGCTTGGAACACGGCAGAACCTCGACGGGGTTAATATAGTTTAGATATAAATTATATTTAAAATCGTAAGCAATTGCTAGAACTATTTAGTATAAAACTAGCAGAATTATAATAAGTTATAAAATATATGTTAAGAGATATTAAAGGTTTTGAAAATTATTATAGTGTCAGTGATGACGGAAAAGTATATTCGAAAATAAGAAAGAAATACTTAAAACTGAATTATAAAAAGAATGGATATGTTTATGTTTCTCTTCAAGTAAATAATATAAAGATTACTAAAAGAGTTCATAGGTTAGTAGCAGAGGCATTTATTCAGAATCCAGATAATAAACCTTTCGTTAATCATATAGATGGAAATAAATCAAATAATAATGTTAAAAATCTTGAATGGGTGACTGGAAAGGAAAATAATATCCATGCTATTAATATTGGATTATTCGATCCTAAAAAACAATGTCACACATATGAATTGATAGATGTATCAGGGAATATGGTATATAGATCTAAAGGATTTCAGGATTTTATTAATTATATTGGATTAAAAAAGTCTAGTATATTTAGTTATATTCGAAATAATGAAGGGATTATAAAAACCGGAAAATATAAAGGGTATAAGATTATAACTTATAAATAATTTTCAACGACTATGTATTATGACATTAATTTAATAATGAAGATATAGTCTGAACTTATATAAATAATATAAGAAAACATATTTGGGCATTATGTTCGAAAGTACTATGCATAATTATTCACCAGATGGAGTTTATCCAAATTTTAAAATGGTGTCGACTAATCCTTGCGGTGAAATTCCTATGGGACCTTATGATAGCTGTCGTCTTATTCATTTGAATTTGAAAAGTTTTATTGAGGAACCATTTACAGAAAAAGCACATCTAAACGAAGAATTACTTTATGAAACTGCATATGAAGCAATGAGACTAGCGGATGATTTAGTTGAGCTAGAAATTGAAGCAGTTTCTAAAATAATTGATGTAGTTAAAGATGAAGAAAATAAATTAGAATATGAATTGTGGAATAAGATAAATAATACTGCAATTCAAGGACGTCGTGCAGGTTTGGGATTCACTTCTCTTGCTGATGCTATTGCTATGTTAGGGTTAAAATATGATTCTGATGAAGGTTTAAAAATGGTAGATCAAATTATGAAAATTATTTTCTTAGGGGAACTTGATTCAGATATAGATATGGCAATTGAGAGAGGAACATTCCCTATTTATGATGGTTATAGAGATTGGCATTTAAGAGAAAATGACACTGCAAAAGAAGGCAATAATGATTGGTATGAATTTATTCGTATTAATTATCCAGAGAGAGCAAATAGGATGAGTAAATATGGAAGACGTAATTTATCATTTTCAACAGTTGCTCCTACAGGAACAGTTAGTTTAATGGCTAGATGCTCTTCTGGTATTGAACCAATTTTTATGCCATATTACCAAAGAAAAAGAAAATGTATGTCTCCTGGAGATAGAGTAGATTATACCGATATTAAGGGAGAAAAATATACATTATTTGTAGTTGTTCATCCAGGACTTATGGAATGGGCTTCTATGAAGTATGGAAAAACAGAAAAAGAATTAAATGATGAATGGACAATTAAAGAATGGGAAGAAGCATTTAAAGAAAGTCCGTATTATGGTTCCACAGCACCTGAGATTGATTGGCATCAAAGAGTCAAACTTCAGGGAATAGTTCAGAAGTATATTACACATAGTATTTCTAGTACTGTAAATTTAGATAATAAAATTACAGAAGAAGAAATCGCAAATATCTACATCGAATCTTGGAAAGAGGGATTGAAAGGAATAACCATCTATAGAGATGGATGTAGAGAAGGTGTATTAACAGGTTTGAGTAAGAAAGAAGAAAGGCCTACTACTATTGAAACTAGAAAAGCTCCTAAACGCCCAAAAGAATTAGAAGCTGACTATTACCAAGTTAAAGTTAAGGGTGAACAGTTTATTATTGTAGTTGGTCTAATTGAAACAAGACCTTACGAAATCTTTGTATTTAGACCTACTGAAATGGCTGTTAATTTTCCAAATCACAAAGGAAAGATAACTAAGATTAAAAAAATGAAATATTCTTTTGAATCTGATAAGGTTACAATTCCAGATCTCAAAGTTTTAACCACAGATATTGAAGAGAAAGCTGCTACACTATATACATCAATGTTGCTTCGTCATGGAGTAGATATTGAATATATTATAAAAACAGCTAAAAAAGTAAATGATAATATTTCGAGTTTTTCTTCTGCAATGTGTAGAGTTTTAAGTAAATATATTGAAACAAAAGAAGTAAAGGGTGAAGTATGCCCTGATTGTGGTGGAAAACTAATTAGAGATGGTGGTTGTATAAAATGTCTTGATTGTGGATATTCTAAATGTCTCTAATAGATAATAAAAAGACCTTAGGGAGAAAATCCTTAGGGTCTTTATTTTACTCTTTTACAGACCTTCTTTCCTTATTATTGAATAATAAAATAATTAATTGAGATGAGTAAAATAATAATTGTTCCAGATGTTCATGGTAGGACATTCTGGAAGTTAGCAAAAGAAAAGATTAATGAAGTAGATCGAATTGTATTCTTAGGAGATTATTTAGACCCATATCCATTTGAAAGAATTTCTTCGAGAGAAGCTATAGAGGAATTGAAAGAAATAATAGATCTTAAGAAGAAATTCCCAGAAAAGGTTATTCTTTTAATAGGGAATCACGATCTTAACTATATGGATTTATCAGAAAATATATTTCCTTGTAGTAGATACGATGATAGAAATGCTCCTGAGATTAAAAAAATATTTGAAGAAAATAAAGAACTATTTCAATTATTATATAAAGAAGATAGATATTTATTTTCTCATGCAGGTGTTGTAGAAGATTGGATGAAAGAGTTATGTAAGTGTGAAAATTTAGATGAACTCTTAGGTAATCAATCTTTAGCATATGATTATTTATGGTGTGTTTCTGGTATTAGAGGAGGGTATGGAAAATATGGATCTTGTGTATGGTCGGATGTAAGAGAATTTGATAATACATTCTCAGGAGTATTTCAGATTTTTGGTCATACTCAATTGGCTAAAGAATTTTTTGGACCATCACCAGGAATAAAAGAAACATTTGCATGTCTGGATTGTAGAGAATGTTTTATATTAAATACTGAAGAACAAACAATAGAAAAGTTATGAAAATTGGAATTGATTTTGACGGAACCTGTGTTACTCATGAATATCCTAAAATCGGAAAGGATATTGGTGCAGTACCTGTTCTTAAAGAGCTAGTAGAAAAAGGTCATAAGTTAATCCTTAATACTATGAGATCAGGGAAAGAACTTGAAGATGCAGTTGAATGGTTTAAAGAGAATGATATCCCTTTGTATGGAGTTAATCAAGATCCTGGACAAAGAAGATGGACTAGTTCTCCAAAAGTACATACAGATCTTTATATAGATGATGCTGCTCTTGGATGTCCTCTTATATATAATCCAGATTTTAGTGATAGACCTTATGTAGATTGGGAAAAAGTTAGACAAGTATTTTATGATTAAGAAACCAACAAAAGAAGAGATGTACGTAGTTAATCAGCCACGTCATCTTATGATATCAATTATATTAATGGATTATGATTACTATCCTCTTCCAGATAATATACATACTGGATTATGTAAACTTTCTGAGATTAGTGATATAGTATTCATATTCTCTGATTCCCATTTCGACAATTCTAAGATTAGTAAAGAAAAGATAACAACTCTTTATCAGGCTTGTGCTTTTATAGATAGTTCTGGAAATTTACCGAGAACTATTTTTAAGGCTCTACAATATGATAAAGAAATATTTGGGAAGCACATCGGAATAACAATATCTAGATGTCAGGATTTACAAGAATCTACACCTAAACTTTTTGAAAACCTAGAAAAAATAAATCAGTCTAGAATTATTAAGCCAGTGTTTAAGATTCGTAGATTATCATCAACAGAACTATATAACTTCTACTATACACCGTCTGAAGAAAAAAGAAAGAAGAAATGGAAATGTATTTTTGATGAATGTTTATATTTTTATCATAGACATATTCTGAAGTCTGTTATTTTTCCATGGACTAGAGTAGATGTTCCTGATCCTGCCGATTATATAGATTGTAGATATTGTACTTGGGGATCTAACTCTTCAGTACTTTATTTCAGAAACACAACAATCGGAATATTCTTGGAAAAAGTAGATAAAGAATTTATTGATACTTTTACTGATCCGGATCCTAGATATCTTTTTGCTGGATTAGTTAAGAAAAATGGAATAGATTGTTTAGATTATAATATAGAGGATTTAGATATTGGAAAATTATGACTAAAAGATATAAACAATCAGGAAGAAACTCAGCTTATCCAGAATACATAGAAGTTTGGGAGTATGGAGTTGGATCTGTACCTGATTGGATTTCAGATAAGAGCAAAGTTACGTTTATAGATGGTCTTGGAAATGTAACTTTAGAAACTCATGATACTAGTACAGGTGGAGTAGAGATTATAGACTCTACAGGTACATCTCCTCTTATTAGGTTAGGTTCAAAAAAAGACTTAATATGTAGAGAGGTAGAAAATGAAACAAAAGTATTTGTATTGACTAGAATACAATTAGATTTATTATATAAATTAGAATTATGAAAGAATTAAAAGACAGTGAAAGAAACCTGATTAATGAAGGACTTGTAATGGTAGACTATTCTGCTGAATGGTGTGGTGGTTGCCAAGTAATTAAACCAATTGTTGAAAAATTAGCAACCGAATATGAAGGAAAAGTTAATATTTATGGATGTGATGTTGATGAATGTGCAGAACTTACATCAGAATTTTGTATAAGAAACATTCCAACACTACTATTCTTTAAAGATGGAGTACTTCAGAATCGATTAGTAGGTTCACATCCAGAGAAAACAATTAGAGAAAATCTAGATTTACTAATATCAGAATCAGGAAATGAATAAATTTGTACTTAACACATTAATTTTAGGAGATGATGACCTACATTGTAAGACAGGTGAAGTAACTTTGTCTATGATGAACCTGAGTCATACAAATTTTACTGGACCGGATCTTGATAAATTCGATTTAATTGTTTATCATGGAGAGAAAGGTTGTAAAATTTTAAAGTCCAGAGCATTTAGAACTGGAAAAGTAGGATAAAAATAAAGAGAGGATACCATTCAAATAGGTTCCTCTCAATTTTTTTACATCTCTCCGTCGTATTTTTTATCGTCTTGAAGAGTTGATCTTTTTCTTACTAATAGAGCAATTTCTACAATTAATTCTTTTAAAGACGTTCCACCTTCATATGGGAAAGCCTCATCACACCATTGTTTACTAGAATAATCCTCTTCTTCTGGTGTAACTTCATAATCTCTACAAAGTTCTGCTACTCTTTGTTGAACATACTCTTTAGTTAAGATTCTAGATTCTGGAATAAAATATGCACTACTTCCAGTCTGATCTTCATGTCCCAAAGCTAAAATTGCTTCATCTCTAAACCAATCACATTCCATAAATTCTTGTGATTCTGGCCATCTTACTAATACATAGTTTTCATTCATATTCTTTAATTTTTATTACATCTATAAGAGTTTTACCTTCAAAGCCTTATTATTGAGAAAAACAAGAAATTATGAAAAGAATAGACTGTTCATTTATGGGAATTAGTGGAGAATGTTTTATCCACATCACCCTAGAATTTGAAAACATCCCAAGAAAAGGGGATAAGGTAGTACTCAGCAGAAACATTGCAGAGTATGTAAGAGAAAATATGACAAATGATGTGGAGAATGCAGAAGAATATGCAGATATTATATCCATGTCATTAGACAAAAACTCAGGGACTATGTACTTTTATGCAGTAGAAGTAATTCATTATCCAAGAATTAATAGAGATGTAGATGATGAAGCGATTACTAGAGTCATACTTAGTAGTAATAGTCTAGATTAAAAAAAAAATAAAGAGAGGCCTTAATAGGTTTCTCTCTTTTTATTTTCTTCTTAGAGTTCAAGTATTCTTTTAAGTCGTTGTAAACTTCCAGGAATATCATTTCTATCTAAGTGTGATTCATTATTTTTTACTTTTAATTCATCCCTTTGTTGTATGAATTTATTATAAGCTATTTCAAAAATTTCTAGATCATAATCATGTAGTTGTCCATAAGTTTTTATATTTTCTGGAAGGTATTTATCTTGCCCACCTTTAAAGTTTCTTATTGCATAAGTTGCTTTAAAGAGATCTATATAAGCATTTTTAAGAACATCTACTTCTTCTGGTGTAAACTTATCTATAACATTCATTAACTTATAAGTATCATCACCACACATAGGCAAACTCTCTAAATAATCATCTTCTATATTTACCCACCTGTTTATACTTACAACAAATCCAATAGGTGTTCCAGAATCTAATGTTAATATCTTATTAGGATAGTAACCTTGAGGAGAGTCACATAATCCTAGAACTTGAAAATTTACATCAATAGATCTCATAGTTTTTGCAATTTTCTTAGATTTATCAAATAACTGTAAGAACTCGTCGGAAAATACATACTTTCTATAAAGTTCAACTACTAATTCTTTAATTAGTTTTTCTAATCTTGCTAATTTTTTCTTAAGACCTGAGTTATCTAAAAGTTCTTTATAAGTTGATAATAAGATATCTCTCGAAATTAATTTACTTTTGTCTTTATCTAGAATCATGATTTTAATATATTATAAAGTTCTATAAAATTAGTTTTCAAAGCAGTTAGAGTTAAGTTTTTATTTTCCAAAGTTTCTTCTAACTCGAATAACTTATTACATGCTCTTTTAGAAACTACTACATATTCTCTAAGTTTTTCCAAAGCTTCTTTATATAATTCAGGACTTTGATGTTTAAAACTACTCCACTCATTACCTTTAAATAGACTAGGAGCAGAAATCAAATTCCCATCTATTCGTTTTTCAATTCTTATTCCTTTAGAAAAATAATAAAGATTATCCCCCCAATTTAAACAGTTTATATTTTCTTCAGGAAATTCTTTTTTTAATACTCCATCTCCTGTAAAATCAAATACTTGAACACTATTTAAATAATCCTGATACTTCATTGTAAATTCTTTTTCTTCTGGAGTTAAACATTCCAAGATCGCATCAAAAATAAAATCTACTAGTTCATTACGTAGGTTCTTACTCTCATCGAACTCTTTGATATACAATTTTTTAACTTCATTAATTATCTTATCTCTCTGATTTCTAGTTAATGCCATAATCGTTTTACTTTTTTACATTACTTACATTAATAAGGATTTTGCCATTATAAAAGGTCCTAAATCTTAATTATGTAAAACTAAAATTATACTAATATGAAAGATATTGAAAAAAGAATAGCTGAGAATATCCAAGTTCCTGAGGATATGTACTTAGAAGGATTACTTGATATAACTGGATTTTTATTTAGTGAGTTAACACAATTTCTAGAAAATGAACATCGATATATAGGTATTACTAAATCCTATATTCATACTGTTAAGTTAACTATTGAAAGGATAGATCAATCTGTTCGACCTGAAGATATAGAAATTTATGGAAGAATATTATACCTTTATAAACCATTTCTTAAGAAAGAATTCAAAAGACTTAGAAATAAAAAGTTAACTGCAGGAGATTCTGTTATAGTAATTATTAATAAAATCATAGAAATAATAGTCCAAGAGAAGAAACAAGATTTTAGATTTCATAAAGAAGTAAGAACTCTAAGGAAAATTATATCTAAATTTTTTGAAAATATTAGGAACAAAAAGAAAAAAGATCCGCTTTATTCTTTAAGTAATGCTATTAAAGAGTATAAAGATAGCGGATCTGTTGGAAAATATCCTCTTGATGTATTCTCTTTTATAGATAATCAGTATACGAAAGAGGAATTGAAAGATCCAGGGGAAAGACTAAAAGAAGAAAGTGATAGCAAAATAAATGAAATTTCTTTTGATAATTGATTTTCTTAGCTATAAAATAAAAAACTAGATAGAGTAAAATTCTATCTAGTTTAATTTTTTGTTTTAATTTTTCTTCTTCTCATCTTCGGCTTTTTCTTCCAGGGACTTTTCTTCTCCAAGTTCATATTCCATGGATTCAATATCTATCTTTCGATTTGCAAAGTCCTTCTTATCCTCATCTTCTATATCTACCGTATAATAAAGCATGATGTCAAATCCAAGATCTTTATACATTGGATTTACATCTCTTGCCTGAAACATTATGTGATTATATTCTGTTGAGTATGTTCCATATAAATTACTCCTTTTCTTGTAGATTGTCAAGTTTTCAGGAATAGTTACATAATGAAGCATATCAAGAGCTGTATATAAATCTACTCCAGGTTCATCATCTATTTCATCCTTCATCGGAAATCTTAGTTTATATCCTAAGAATGTAGATGCTATTTTCACATCATATACATCATCTTGAGTTTTCCCAAGATCATTTAATTCCTTACTGAAAAATGCAATATTCTCGAAAATATGACCTGTAAGTTTTTTACTTAAACTCTTACGTCCATTTGTATAATCGAATAAGTCCTGCATAAACTCTGAAAAACCATTATACTTAAGTCTTCCATCAGGCCAAAAAACATTATAAGATTCATAATCTCTTTTCGGAATCTCTACTGCTGCTTGAAATACTTTTTCATAAGTACGAGTTTCACCATTTACTTCCTTCGTATAGGTTACTCCCTTTATTTTATAAGAAAGTATATAATATCCAATAAAGAAACGATCAATATTTTCATCCTCCGTACCTATAAATTCTCGATTTAAGGTATCTCCTAATTCATTGAGCGTATCTTTATAATCATTTATTTTTGGATAACCAGATAGATTCCTGTTATAAGCGGTTGTTGGAATTTCGAAAATAAATTCTAATTTCCTTTTTCCAAACCTAGTGTCAGATTGACTTACGTGAATGATGTTCTCGCAATCCAATAATCCGCGCTTAATTATCGATTTATTACCCCATCTATCTTCATCTACTATATTACGAATGCGAATAAGATCTAGGTCCCACGGATTGATCTTTCCCTTTCTATCGCCGAATTGGATAACATTATACATTGCTAGTACTAAGTTATCACTTTCGTCATTTTCTTCGTCGACTTCGTCACTATCATTTTCGAAGGAATTGACAATTTCATTAGACTTTTCTCTTAATATGTCTGAAGAAATTCCAAGACCTTCTAGTGCATCATCGATCTGTTTCTTTTGTTTTTCTAATTTTTTTATTTCTTTTTTTGTTTCTCTGGCTAGCAGATAACCACCAAGGGCTAATCCTAAACCAATTAGTATTAGTTTTTTATATTTCATTTTTCTTTTCTTTTAAGTTTGTTTCTTCTTTTTATTTTTATAATATTCCCCTTTGTTCACTGCTAATCCCACGAACCATTCCTCCTTTTTTGGGGGGTCTATTATTTCCCATCCCTTTTTGAGGTTTACTGATAGATCCGTTCTTAGAAAATAATGATTTTCCTACACCATATAACATTATTCCCGCTAAAGAAAACATTGCAACTGCTATAATTGGTTTAGAACCTTTATCTAAATATTCAGATGTTATTGTTCTATCATTGCAATTATCTTTTAAAAATGTAGTACTTGTTTTCTGTACACCAAGTAACGAACCAATATTTATCATATCTTTTTATTTTTTGAATTAATTTTTCTAATCTTCTTTATTTGATAGTCTCCTGCAAGTGAAGCTCCGCACCCTATTGCAAATACAAGAGCTAAAACTTTACAACCTAATCCTATAGTACGGAGACATACATTAGCTACTGAGTAACTTCTCGTTGCTATTTTTTCTCTTTTTCTAATGTCCATTTTTTCTTTTAAGTTTTATTGTTAATATTTAAGTTTATAATTCTTTATTTAACGCAGTCAGCTTAATATGCTATTTATAGATGCTGACTCATCTATCTTGTTTAATATCTCTTTATAAGAAGGGAACTGGATGGACTCCAGAACCCTCCCCTGAGATAACAATAAACAAGAATTATGTTTTTGTTCTATTTCTACTTCTTTTTCTTCATCATCTTCTACTTTCATCATTGTGTTTTTCATAACCTAAATAAAGAAAAAAGAGTATAGAAGCACTTAATACCTCTATACTCTAAACTTAAAAGAAGGAAAATTTAGTTCTTCTCTTCAGCAGGAATTTCTTTGACTTCTTCAATACCGTCACCTGTGATCTTCTTTTTGACATTTCCAATCAATTTTTCACAGTAACCGTATTTCTGTTCTAATTTAATTGCTGCTATTCCAGCTCCAAATCCTGCTACAAAATATAATAAATTTTTCATTTTCTTATTCTCCTTCCTATAAGTTAACATTATTTACTCTTTGGTGGCTGTTGAGACTTCTGTAACCACCGTTCTTGTAACCACCATTGCCTCCATTTGTAGGGGCTGATGTTATTTCCGGCTTTACTTCAGGAATCATATCCGATTCTCCTATACCGGTAACTGTTGTTGCAACTGATTTCTTTCTCTTTAAAAGACCTATAGCTGCATTTCCTATACCCTTGCCAGTGGATATTATTGGTTTGTGGTATTTAACTATTATTCCACCAAGTACCATTCCAACGGCAACTCCTCCGATTGTGTATTTATTTCTACTAAACCAACCAGATTTTTTTTCTTTTTTAGTTTCTTCTTTTTCCATAATTCTTGTTCTTTAGAAAAATAATTTGTTAATATTTTTGTTATCTTATCTCTTATAAGGCTTTTACTGTTTTCTAAACCATTCGATTTTTAACGGCGAAAAATTAATGATCAAAATTCATTATTTTCTTTGTTTTTGTATAGTTGTATTTGTGTATGAATTTTGATCTTAAAGAATTTATTTTCTCATATATAAGAATTTAACGTCTTTTCAAACCCATCGTTTTTCTACCCTACAAAGAACTTATCTACTCCATGTTTATCTATAACCTTTAATATTATAGTTATAATAAGTTTATCAGTTATAGATCTAGTTTCGAATTCTGCTCTGGAAATATCACTACGATAATCTCTCATTATATCTGCATTCTTGAGGTTATATTTTCCGATGTGATATTCTTTTTAGAGAGACTTTCAATAGTCATAGGATTATCAACTGTAGTAATATCAAGACCACGTTTATCTAGAAATTTATCATACAATAGATCTGATAATCGTTTAATTCCTATCTTCTTACAAGCTATATCAGGAAGTTTATTATTCTGAACAAATAGTACTCTATCTCTATCAGAACACTTCCAAGTCTTATCTGATAAACTAAGATAATATCCTTGAGCTAACCAATCCCTCTCTTCTATATATTTCATGGTTGTCTGTAAATCTCCTGCTAATTCTACTACATTTCTAAAAGGCAATGCAATCGGAATTAGGATATCAATAACTCCAGGAAGATGACTAGATAATATTACTTTCATAGTTCAATATCTAAGAAATACTTATAATCATTTCCAATCTTAACAAATAATCCTGAAACTAACTCTGGAAATCTAGTTTGAAGAGTTCTCAAGATACACATATAAGTTTCGGCCGTTTCATTGTAGAGTATTTTCTTTGTACCATCTTCAAAAGCAACGTATAAGTGAGAAACCTTAAAAACATTTCTCGTTGCTTTATCAATCTGGTACATAACGTTTATCTCTACATCTTCGGCCGTTATAGAATCTTTCATAATACTTCTAATATGATATAAATCCTCTCCATATTTTGTAACATCCGGATTTTCTTCTAGTTTGTAAAGTTTATTTCGTCCTCCTGTTGTTACTATGTAAGGAATATGCTCTACCGTACTAACTTCATATTGAACTGACTGAATCCATAATCTCTCTGTAAATTCAAAAGTAAGTTCCGTAATCTTGCTCTGCTTAATAAAAAAGCTATTTATTATATTCTCCATAATTATTTATTTTTTATTCATTTATTAGAGTTTTAAGTGAAAAATAATTGAATATTTTTATATATTTCATTAATTAATTATTCTTTCTTTTTAATAATCTCTAATCCATTAACCCTCTTATCGGGAAAATTAATCGTACACTTCTTAACCTCAAAATAATTCTCTAAATCTGTTGCTTTAGCTTTTCTATCATAACTAATAGAATCATAAATATTTGTTAACTTTGTCTTTATATCAACTAATGATAACTTATCACCTTCTTTAAATTCTAAATACATAGATTTTTCTAGTAAATCCTGACTAAATGTTACTATATTCAATTCTTTTTTAATAAAAGTTTTACTATAACTTAATGCTCTCAATCTATCTGGACCTAGAGTGGTGTAATAAGACTTAATTTCATCAGAATCAGCTATTTGTCCAAGAACTATATCAATTGCATCACTAGATAATCCATATTCACATAATAACTTAAGCTTATCTTTCATTGTATTTAAACTAATATATATTCTAAGAAATTCTGATACCTCTTGATTTACCATATCATCCCTAGTTAATGTATTATGTACTGTACTAAATACACTAAACCTATCTTTATAATCTATTTGTTGAATCTTAAATGCTCTAATCTCATTTACTAAAACAAGGTTATTAAGAACTGGTTTAAGTATTATATTTCCGTCTTGTGTTTGAATTTTATTTACTGCTACATAATCATCTTTATAATTCTTAAACCTAGCAAGATCTTGATAACTTTTTGCCAATGTAAATTTGGTATCACTTGGAGCTGAATCAAAAGATCTAAGTAAATCATTAGTAGATTTCTTTTTTTCTTCTATAATTTTCTTAAAATCTTCTCCAGACATTCTTCTATAATTTGCTGTACTTCTATAATAGAACGTAGCTTCATTTTTCCAAGGATTTTCAAATAAACGTTGACGTCCCAGTATCTGAGGTAAATCTTCAGAGATATCTACCGCCAAACTATCTATATTAGAATCTGAAAATATAAATGATCTAGCACATAAACTATAAAAATCAGCGCCTAAGTAAACTGTTCTAGTACAAAAAGTGAACATCTTAGGTTTTACTCCTTTTAGTGGAACGTCTCCTATTGTAAAACCTTTTCCTAATCTTTTTTGAATCTTCTTCTTGTTATCTTCGGTATCTGAACATAGTATATTACATTGTTCAGGTGTTAGGTTATTTTTCTTGATTATACTAGTAATATGATTTACACTATTTACATAAAGCACTGCTTCATCTGATATTACTCTAGTAGGTATACCATCTCTCATTACTACTACTTCATCAAAATTTCCTAAAAGATAGGATTGAATAATTTCAGACATTTTCTCTCCAGAAGAACGCATTAAAAATACATCTAATTTCGGTTTGATTACTCTACTAGAATCTTCTATCTCCCAATCTAATTCATAATAAGGGAGATCTTTAAACTCATCTAACATTTCTAAGTATTCATCCATCATAGGAGTGGCTGACACAAAGTATGCTGTTGGAGATTGTTTAAGATACTCTAGGAATTTAAGTTCAGTATCTGATTTAAATCTAGAATCATGAAGAATACTCTGAAATTCATCTACTACTGTATAAAAATTCTGAAATCTATTTAATTTTTCTAAAATATCTTTTACTATTCTATAAGAATCATAGGTAACAAGAATTTTACAGGGTAATCCATTGATAGATCTAGACATACAATACTCTTCTATTTCTCTATATAATCTTTTATATATCTCTGAATTTTTTGTTGTTTCAATATTATCCTCAGAAACATTATTTTTATCTACTTTCGATAAATCTTTATCTATATTAGACTCTTTATCCATCTCATTTACTACTAAATAAATATCAAACTTATGTTGATTCTTTTTATTCTTAAGTAACATTTTTCTTGGACTACATAGAATAATATTTTCATTACTTCTAATACAGTATTCGGTGAAACCACAACCAGGTAATTGTTTATTAATTATACATTTACTTGGAAACTTATTAAAATTAAATTCATTCCATTCTGAAATAAATCTAATACCTCTGGGAACTATTACTTTTTCCCTATACATTTTATTATTCATATTATTATTATTATTTTTATTATTACAAATTAATCGTTATAAAACTTAATACAGAGTTCGGTTATATAAAATTGAAGACTAAGGATACCTTAACTTCATTAATTAGAGTTTGAAAGGGTAAGAAGAGCAAATGCATACTTTATATAGTTTTTGACATACAAACATTATAAAGATATATTTAGTTAAAAAATTATGCATAGTAGTGGTTCTTCTATAAGAGCGAACATAGTGAGAGGCTTCGCCTCCCGTTAGGGAAAGGCGAAAAAGCCGTCTCTTATAGGAGGTTCACGATAGATTAAACCTAATATTATATTCATATTTATCGTGAACCTTAAAAAGATATCGTCCATAACGCTCTTTACCTCGTTCACACTCGGAAGAGCTAGGACTAGATACTTTTTAAGAACCACTATCTTTTCTTTCAATCCTTCTTAAAAAATCCTAATATCTCTTTATTCAATCCTTATTTTATTTTTTCTATTTATACTTCCTATAGGTTTTCTCAATATATTCTCTTGTTCAATCCAGGTTCCTTAGTCCTCAAGAAAATATTTCGAACCCTATAATCCTTATTAATGATCAAGAATTTTTATTGTGTAGTTCTTGATCTCATTATAAAAGAAATATTAATTTATTATAAGAAAAAATTATTATGAGTAAGTATTATTTTTTAGAGACAGTATTAGTTAAAGGAAATTTGAAAGTAAAAGCACTCCCTGGACAAAAATTGAAGGATGGTTCTAGTGTATCTACAAGTCTTTATGTACAATGCCCTAAGAAAATAAGAGAAGTTTATTCAGAAGGTACAATATTTATCTCAACTTCTCTTAATCTTAGTCCTTCAGGTGGAAAATTTTATACACAAAAGGGATTTCAAAGATTAACATACAAAGATGAAGAAGCTAAAAAAGAATATAAAACTCTGACTGGAATTGATTTCGTAGATCCCTTAAAGAAAGATACGATTCTCGAAACAATTCTTAAAGATGCATCACTAATTTCTCCAAGTTCTACAAAGGATGGATTTTATATGACCCCTGATAATTGGAGAATTTTAGTAAGAAATATAAAAAAACATGTTAATACGATGATTATAGGGCCTACAGGTTCTGGAAAGACAAGTTGCGTAAAAGAAGTTTGTTCTAGAATGGGTATACCTCTTCATGTGTTTGATATGGGTTCTATGATTGATCCTATTTCAAATTTACTTGGAGTTCATCGCTTAGAAGATGGAAAAAGTATATTTGATTATGCTAAGTTCACTAAAGTAATTCAAGAACCGTGTGTAATTCTCTTAGATGAGTTAAATCGTTCTTCTCTTGGGGCTAATAATGTATTGTTTCCTTGTTTAGATGATAGACGGGAATTGAATGTTGAAATAGCTTGTGGGAAAGGAGTTAGAAGTATTAAAATTCATCCAGAGGTAACATTTATTGCAACAGCTAATATAGGTTCTGAATATACTGGAACTAATATGATAGACCGAGCACTTCTTAATCGATTTTTTCCTCTTGAACTTAATATTATACCAGATACAGAAGAAGTAAATGTTTTGGTTAATAGAACGGGAATTGATGAAGAAGTAGCTAGATCAATTGTGAAGATAGCGAATAATATTAGATCACTCTCAAAGAAACAGGAGATCTCAACTTCTATATCAATTCGAGAAACACTAATGATCTCAGAGTTAGTATCAGATGGTTGGAGTGTGAAAAGTGCTATGGAAATGGTATATCTTCCAATCTATGAAGGAACTAATTTGGAAGGAGAAAGAAGTACAGTATATAAAACAATATTATCTTATTAATAGACTATGAGTAAACATTTTTCAACCTCATATTATCCTTGGTGGAAAAGAAAGGATTATGATGATTACTATGATGACGAAGATGATGGTAGATGGGGTAGGAGTATATTTAGAAAATCCTATAAATCATCTGTCGGAAATTCTGGAGAGCTAAGTAGAACTATAAATAGAAGCTCTTGGTATGGAGAAAGTTATTATTCATATTCATCTGTTGGAAAGGAAGAGGATGCACAATTATCTAAGTTAATTGAAAAGGCTTATAGTTCTGTAAAAGATATGATAACTATAATGGATTTTCCTTTCCTGATTAGAGTAAATTTGAATGAGGGTAGTGATGAAAGTAGTTCGTATTCAGATTATTTTTCAGAAGAGAAGAGAGATAATTCCGAAAGAAGAATAGCAGTCCCTTCTAAGATATTTGACTCCACCGAAGATAATGAAACAAAAATAAATGCCTTCTGTGGATTTGGTCTTCATGAGGCTGCACACTTAAGATATACCTACTTAAGAGTTTATTTGAATTTTCTTAGTTTTATAAGTGGAAAATATACTTTTGAAGAAGGAGAGATTATTAAAATTTTCATAAATCTTCTTGAGGATAATAGAGTTGAGGATTTATTACTAACAGAACGACCGGGATTTCAAGATTTTATTGATTGTGCAAAAAGTTATAATTCCAAGACTCTAGAGGAAAAACTTAATATAATGAGGGAGAGGAAGTTGATTCTTTTCTTTAAAACATTAATAGGAATACTTAGATTTCCTGGATTAATAGAAGAGGAGGTTCTTGAGGAGTATTCTGAGGTATACAAAGAAGTTCAAGAAAAGATAACTCCATATCCAGAAAATCTTAAAGATATTTGTAGTGTTTCTGAAAGTATATTTAAGATAATTAAGGAGAAGAAATTATCTGATATAGATCCGGCGGAATTAAAAAAAATATTATTCTTAATTAATGATACTGAATCTATAACTAGTATAATGTATGGAGTTGACTTAGATTCTGGAAGAAAGATAGATAAGTCTAAAGTATCTAGGCTATTATCATCAAAGGATAGTCTAACAATGAAAATCTTAGAGGGAACAGTAGAACGTGGTGATTCTGATAAGGTATTCTTTGAAAAACCAAAAGGGGATAGGAATGATTATTTACGTGATGTGAGAGCAGTTCAAAAATATGTTCCTAGATTAAAAAAGATATTGACAGGAACAGATAAGAACTATGATTTTAATATCCAAGGTTGTAGGTCTGGAATTTTAGATACGACAAAACTTGCAGAAGCGTATCAAGGAGTTCCACAAGTTTACCTAAGACAGGGACATGTTAGAACCAATAAATCAACTATATGTGTTCTTATTGATGAGTCTGGATCTATGGATGGAAAAAAGGAAATCCTAGCAAGACAGGCTGCAATACTTCTAAATGAAACCTTCGGAAAAAGTTTGGGAGTTGATTTATATATTTATGGACATACTGCAGATATTGGTTCAGTCGGATATATAAATCTGAGTGTGTATCGAGAAGGAAATCATTATAATCCTAAGTTTTCATTATCTAAGAGTTATGCAAAATCCCAAAATCGAGATGGAGATGCAATTCTAGAAGTAGCAAAGAGAGTTAGAAAGTTCACAAAAGAAGATTGTATTATGTTTGTGATATCTGATGGTAGTCCTTGTGCAAGTGGGTATGGAGGAATTTCAGCAATAAAAGATACTGCCGCAAAAGTAAAGGAAGCAGAAAAACTTGGATTCGGAATAATTCAGATTAGTATAGATGCTGTTTACGGTGTTAAAGATATGTTTGATACTTATATAGATATTGGATATAACTTAGAGGAAATGCCGAAACTTTTGAATGAAATAGTGAAAACTAAAGTAATAAAAACAAAACATACTACAGTAAGTTAAGATGGATTATGAAGATAAGGTAATATATAATACTATAAGTCTAAGAGGTTTAGTTCTTCATACATTTATAGCATTTACTTCGAAACTTCCTATAGATAATTTATCAAACTTTGTAATTTCTTATTATATCCCAGAAGTAGTTGATTTTATTAATAACTCTGGAATAAAAAGAGGAACTATGACTGTTGATAAGTTTAAAGATTTATATGGAATTAAGATCGATTATATAAGTATCTTCACTTTTAGAGATATACTTAGATTTCAACTTCAGGAAACTCGTACTCGGCTTGATCTGATCTATTATTTAGTTAAGATTCAAAAGAATATAGAAGCTGACTTAAGTAGATTTAATTTAGCTGATGAACTATATATTTATTTGTATAGTCGTTTTCAGAGAGCTTTAAAGCCTTATACATGAGAGAAAATAAATAATGTAAAACAATACTCCTTAAGCAATAATAAAAAGCTTAAGGAGTTTAAATTTTTAAGAATATGAAAATAAGTAAATTAAAACATGATTCTTATAGAGTAGAAATTAATTTTGGAATTGGAACACAGAAAGAAATGACGAGGTGGTTTACTACTAAGTTTGTAAAGAATCATAAAATGGAAATTCCGGTAAAGAAAAATTCAAGAGCAGAAGAACTTATAGAAACAGTAAGTTCAACATCCGGAACATCTACTTATAGAATTATTAATAAAACAACAGGATTCGATCAAGTAGTAGTAATAGTAAACATTGACTCTAGAAGAAATAGACCTTTTATTGCCAAAAAGGATTATAAAAGTTTGGTTAAGAATATCAAAACTACATTTTATCACGAAACAAGACATGCCGTAGATCAGATAGTTAAGTTAAGAAATCTGAGTTATGAAGATTTTGAAAATACAGCTATGTTACAGGCTTGGATAAATGTAAAATTCGAAGAAACTTTAATGGATTATATTACAGAAGGTGAATTAGAAGAGGTTATTTCGGAGAGTGTGAAAAAGAGATAGGAAATAAAATCCTATCTCTTATTTTTCTTTTACTTTAAACGTTCCTTTAAAACAAGAGGGTGAAAGAATTAAATACTGGACATTTAAAAT
>OKSC01001043.1_pt1 | contig 29200 bp, 20 predicted proteins | sample 1601161 | NCBI WGS metagenome assembly OKSC01 (sample SAMEA3541552, study PRJEB24748) | human gut metagenome | biome: human gut; feature: human-associated habitat; material: faeces | place: China | collected 2012 | reverse complement strand
GAGTTAATTCCTAAAATCGACGGTCCGGCCAACGGATTATTGAATGCAGTCTGCAACATCAAACCTGAAACTGCCAAAGCCGCTCCGGCAAAAAATGCCGTAACCGCCTGAGGAAAACGAGACTGCAATACGATATAAGACCAACTGCTTTTCTCCACCTCATTTCCCAAACAAATATCCCAAACCGCACTCGCCGGAATAGAGACAGATCCCCAAAACAAATTTCCGATAAACAGGCAAAAAGCCAAAAACAATAATCCTCCGATATAAAAATAAGGCTTCATCACTTCAACAAGTTAAAATAACGAAGTGTATCACCGGGTAACAAATCCGGATGAAATATCAAAATAAAATCTCTCAACAAATAATCAGGATGTAAGGGAACTTCTTCATAAAAAGGCACTTTCGCACTATTACTACCCCACACATTCTTATCTTTAAACGCTTTGAAATTAGCATTAGCGGCATAATCTTTTCTCAAATCATCCAATGTCATATCCCGATCCCGATTATATTTTACCAGCCAAAAATCAGCCTGCTGAGCTTTGTCGAAGACAGCTTCGAAAGAGAGAGACATAGATCCCGTTTGCGGGACATCCTTCCAAAAATAATCTGCCCCCGCATCGGCAAAAAAACGTGCCATATAGCTATTTCCTCCGGGCACATACCAAACAGGACCGGTTTTCATCTCCGAAACAACGGTAGGGCGCTTAGAGACGTTCTCAACTTTCTCTTTTAAAGTAAGATATGACCTTTCCGTCTTTTCAAATATCGAATCAGAAAGCGATTCTTTTCCGAAAAACAACCCCAAAAAACGAATCCATTCGGCACGTCCCAAAGGCGTAGTTTCCATATAATCAACACCCTCTATAATGGGAATACCCAGTTTTTCGACTTTTCCGTAACCCATATTTTGAAAAGGAGAAGAGATTATCGCTTCAGGATTCAGATCTATAATTTTTTCTATATCCGGAGCATACGATTCTCCTAAATCTATAATTTTCCCTTCTGAGACACCTCTCTTTATTTCCGGAATAATTATATAACGAGATTCGCAAACTCCCGCAATATCGGAAAGATTTCCCAATTGCGCCAACATACTGCAATGCACCGATGAATACACGGCCACACGAGACAAAGGTGTACGTACGACTGTTCCTTCGGGCAAAGATGCCGGTAAAGAAGAAGTCTTCGGTATCAATATATATTTTTGAAGCAAGCGAGTCGTATCCCAAGGATCTCGCACCTGCACTTCCGTATAATCGGGAAAACGATTCACACGAAACATCTCTGCATAATTCACCCGATAAGAAGCCGTATCGGCCTCATTACCGGAAGAGGTATTTCCTTTTTTATTACAAGAAATTAATAAAGAAATTAAAATTAAACTGCCGAATATTTTATTTCTCATTTTTATATTTTTGATCTCCAAACTTAATGAAAATCTGTGGAATAATCTAAAAACATACACGAAATATATTGTATTTGTCTTTTTATATTTACCTTCGCAACCAAAGGATAACTATGGCAAAAGGAGGAAAACATATTGTATTAGCATGGCTTTTGATTGCATCACTAATGCCTGTACACATTGTGAAAGCTCTCCATTTCCACAATGTAACAGAAGATATTTCCTCCCATTCAAATATTCCACACAGCCATGATCCGGATAATTGCTGTATTTGCCAATTTTTCTTGTCTCCTTTTATCGAATCCGAACGAATACAAACAGACTTTATTCTTCCGGTTATTTCCTTTGAATGGATTTCATCTGAAACCAAAGTCCGTAATTCCTATATATGTTCTCTATCTATCAGAGCTCCTCCTGTATATTCTGTTTTCAGTTGATATAATTATTAAAGCATTAATCACCAAAGCTTGTTTAACAGCCTGTATAAATTTTATTCGGGTCAGGTTTAGGTGTTTCTTTCAAAGATGTTTTTCTGTCTTTACGAAGTTGATAACTAGCTATTTGACAAGTAAAAACGGGAAAAAGACCGAAAGAAAACACAAAAATGACCTGATATAATATTTTTTTGTTGGAAAATTTAGACCAGCTCTTAGAGTGACTGTTAAACAAGCCTTAAAAACAGAATAAAAAAATGAAAGCAATAAAAATAACATGTTTGTTGCTCTGGAGTATTTTATGCATACGCGCAGAGGAACAGGATAGTTGTGTACACCTAAAAGAAATCACTGTTACAGGACTCACAGGCAGTACACACATCAAACAAATACCGTCTCCGATATCCATTATAAATCCCGAATTTTTAAAGACACACCAATACACCAACATCATCGATATTATTGCCAAACAGCCCGGTATATCTCAAATAACGACAGGTAGCGGAATATCTAAACCAGTTATTAGAGGATTAGGTTATAACAGAGTACTGGTCGTAAATGACGGTATCCGTCAAGAAGGTCAACAGTGGGGAGATGAACACGGAGTCGAAATCGATGCGCAAAACATACATTCCGTAGAAATACTGAAAGGTCCGGCTTCTCTAATATACGGTTCGGACGCTATGGCTGGAGTATTGATTTTCCATGATAAACCGATTTTATCTCCGGGAGAAATGAAAGCCAATGTCTTTAGCGAGTATCAAACGAATAATGGACTGTTTAACTATTCCGTAAATTTTGAAGGAAACAAGAAAGGATTTATATATAATTGGAGATACTCGGACAAGATGGCGCACGATTACAAAAACCGGTATGACGGTTATGTTCCGAATTCCCGTTTTCGTGAACGGGTTCTTTCCGGGATGTCAGGATTAAATAAGGATTGGGGATATTCCAGACTGAAATTAAGCTATTATCATCTCACGCCGGGAATAATAGAGGGTGAACGTAATAACGAAACCGGAGAATTGGAAAGCTCGAGCGGAGGCAAACATTACGGCAAGCAACTTCCGTTCCAACAAGTACGTCACTATAAAGCCGTATTAGATAATTCCTTTTTTTTAAAATCCGGAACTTTAAAAATTATTGCTGCTTATCAACAAAATCGCAGGCAAGAATATGAAGAGAGTAAAAATGAATGTGGTCTCGATTTTATGTTGCATACCATAAATTACGATGTACGTTATATTTTGCCTGAATACAATGGATGGAAAACAAATGCAGGTATTAACGGCATGTATCAAAAGTCTCTGAACAAAGGCGAAGAATTTCTTATTCCGGCATACGATCTGTTTGATTTAGGGACATTCATAACTGTTAGCAAATCAATGTTCCAACGTCTTCATTTAACCGGAGGACTCCGTTTCGATATCCGACACTTGCATAGTCATTCTCTTATGGATGGAGAAAAAGAACGTTTCATTGCTTTTTCCCGTACATTCAACGGTTTAACAGGAAGCATCGGGGGCATTTATAATGTCTCGGAAAAGTTAAACATAAGGCTTAACGCATCACGAGGTTATCGTGCACCGAATCTGAGCGAACTGGGCAGTAATGGAGAACATGAAGGAACTTTGCGCTATGAAATCGGGAACAAACGACTTAAGCCCGAATACAGTTGGCAATTTGATGCCGGAATAGACTACTCGTTCGAACGTATGTCTTTTCAACTTTCATTATTTGCCAACCGCATAGATAACTACATTTTTATACAAAAATTGGAAAATATACAAATCGAAGATGTTCCCGCTTATCGATATACTGCGGGCAACGCACGCATAATGGGAGGTGAGGCTCGCATCATCATACATCCAGTCCGCCATCTACATTTCGAGAATTCTTTTTCCTATATAAATAGCGTACAATTACATTCGCCCGAAGAAAGCAGATTCCTCCCATTTACTCCTGCACCACGCTGGCTTTCGACCCTGCACTATGATATCAATACAAACAGCAAACTATTGGATAATACATATATAGAGGTCGAAATGGATTATAATTTCAAACAAAACCATGTATATAGAGTAAACAACTCAGAAACACCGACACCGTCATATACCTTATTCAATATGTCGGCCGGTACAAACATAACATATCGTAAGAAAAACCTTTTCTCATTTTATATTATGGTAAATAACATATTCAACAAAGCTTATCAAAATCATCTAAGTAGATTGAAATATGCCGACACCAATGTCATAACAGGCAGAAAAGGGGTTTTCAATATGGGAAGAAATATCGGATTCAAAATACTTGTTCCGATCAATCTATAAAAAAGATTCTGACCTCATTATGCCGGCAATAAAGACTTCATTGTCGGCATAATTATAAGTATCTGCATAAACTTCTAAGAGGCTGTCCAGATTTTCCGATGAAATAAAAAACTTTTACTATAACCGCTTTCTATCATTTCGGAACATACCCTTTATACTTTCCTGTTTCTTCATTATCAATAATAGACTGCGCTGTTTGCAGTACAGAAAAAGCATAATTTCTCAACTTATTCCGAATCGTGTCGTTTGTTACGGCACTCCCCTCCTCTCCGTCCTGAACCTTAAACAACCATTCCTGTTCGTCTCCGGGACGATATATATAAAAATAATCTCTATCCATACAGCCGACAGCATCATCCGAAGTGAAAAGAATACAAGAACGGTTTTGACGGAACAAGTCGATCCCGAACATATTATTTATATACGAGATACCCAACATTCCCAAAATTGTAGGACCGACATCTATCTGTCCGCCCAATACTTCCGACTTGCAGGGAGACTGTCCCGGTTCATATATAATCAACGGTATATGATGATAAGTCAGCGGCATATCGGATTTCGGACTTCCGACTAATTTCCCGTGATCGGCAAGAAACACAAAAATCGTATTTTCATACCAAGGCTGGCGAGATGCCTCATCCATAAATTTACGCAAAGACCAGTCGGCATATTCGACAATTTGTTCTTCTGTCTCTTTACTATGCGGCTTAAAATACGGAGGAATTATATAAGGAGGATGATTACTGATACTCAATAACGTAGCAAAAAACGGTTGTACGGAGGCCGATCGTTCGGTCAAAACAGGAATTGCATATTCATATAAAAAATCATCCTGAACCCCAAAACTGTTGACGACCTTTTCTGACGGATAATTTTCTTGCGCATAAATTTCGTCATATCCGTTCGATCGCAAAAAACCGTTCATATTATCATATTGCGACTCATGGGTCATAAAAAAAAGCGTACGGTATCCATTTTCTTGCAAAATACGAGGCAATCCCGTGTAAAAAGGAATAACAGCGCCTTTCATCAAATTCTTTTTCATCATTGCCGGATAACCGTATAAAGTAGCATATAATCCGTGATTCGTATGCGTCCCGGCAGAATAAAAACGGTCAAAACAAGTCGCCTGTCCGGCAAGACTATCCAAAAATGGAGTCAATCCTCGTTTATCGCCATAACGCTCCATGAACTTTCCGGACATAGACTCCATCAATACCAGTACGACATTCTTTCGGACAAATGACGTATCGGCATTTATTGTCCGGGCAATAGGCGATATATCCGGAAATGACTCTTCGATAGCAAGAAATTCCCGGACATTCTCGATCGCTTCTTGTTCATTCATAAGCCTCAGGCTCTTATTCTCTTTTTTTGTCGATTCTAAAGTACTACGCAACAGATTAAAAGTCGGATTTATCCCTAACTGGTTCAAAAAAGTATTATTGCAATAATATGCCGCACTCACACGAATAGGATTATACCCCATGCGTCCTCGTATGCCGAACATACAAGCCCATAAAGTCAAAGCCGTTAAAACGACGATTCCTCCGACAGATTTCCATGATCTGAAACGATTCTTCTCAAAAGAAGCGACCGTCAGTTTACGCATCCGACGTAAAAAAACAGAAAATATGGCGACTGCCACTACAAAGAAAAAGATCGGCCAACGGTATGCCGGTTCACCGAACATCATTTTCAAAGTAGTCTCTCCATATCCCATCCAATTAAATATGGATGCGTTGAGATGCTTAAAGAAATATTCGAAATAGGGTATGTCCGATGCACTGATAGCAAAAGTGATTCCGTACATAATACCCATAAATATAGTTAAGCCTCTATACAACCGAGCGCCATAATAACCAAACCATGCAGAAATGGAGGCTACAGCCAACGGCAAAAGCAAAATATAACAAGCAACGACATTATCGAACCACAATCCTCTTAAAAAAGCTTCGGACTGCAACAGATATTCCCCGCTCTCATCTCCGAGATTAGCTGTTCCCCTAAAAAACAAGATCAGCCGGAAAAGAGATAACAACAATAACCCTGCAATATGTATTGAAAACAGAAATCGAAGAGAATAAAGATAATTCTTCATAATACGTGATAATTTTGACAATTTGCTAACGAATTGCAAATGTATCTTTTTTCTATGAAATAGCAGTAATCTTCGTTAAGAGCCTATTTAAATTTTCCAATATAAAATTATATACCTGAACTTTTGGGCTCTCTTTTCAATCTGTTTCTCCGTTCCTGCACGTCATATAACCCATAGTCCTTATCAAAAACAGAAAACCTCTCTAAAAAAATGTAGGTGAAAATTCAAACAGGCTCTGAAAGGATAGCATAAGTAACAATATTTACTCTTATTCAGCTAATTTGTGCACCTTAGTTTTATAAATAGTATATAATATTGCACTCATAAAATTAGCTCTTAAATCCATAACATTATGACACATAAAATTATTTTGTCGATTTGCTTATCACTTTGCTTAAGTTTATCTATACAAGCTCAAACTCCCGCTTTCCCCGGTGCTGAAGGATATGCCCGTTATACAACTACCGGAGGCAGAGGCGGGGCTGTCTATCATGTAACTTCTCTGGCCGACACGAAAGAGCCGGGAACACTGCGTCATGCCATCGGAAAAACAGGTCCTCGTACAATTGTTTTCGACGTATCCGGAACGATAGAACTCAACGAACCTCTCAGTATCAATAAAGGGGATATTACCATCGCCGGACAGACAGCTCCGGGAGACGGTATCTGCCTGAAAAATCATTCTCTTGCGATAAAGGCCGACAATGTCATCATCCGCTTTATCCGATGCAGATTAGGCGATCAGGAAAAAGACGAGAATGATGCATTGTGGGGACGAAATCATAAAAATATTATCATAGACCATTGCAGTATGAGCTGGAGTACCGATGAGTGTTCTTCTTTTTATAACAACGAAAATTTCACTCTGCAATGGTGCATCCTAAGCGAAAGTCTGAGAACATCGATCCACGCTAAAGGAAATCACGGATACGGAGCAATATGGGGAGGCCAAAAAGCAAGTTTTCATCACAACCTTTTAGCCTGTCACGATAGTCGCAACCCCCGTTTTTGCGGAAGTCGTTATACGAACCGTCCTGATCTGGAACTTGTAGATCTCAGAAATAATGTCATTTATAACTGGGGATCGAACAGCGGTTATGCTGCAGAAGGCGGGAATTACAACATCGTAAACAACTATTATAAACCAGGACCGGCAACATTGAAAAACAGAAAACGTATTTTTTCTCCGGGTGTAGATGATGGAAAAAACAATCAACCTGCTGGCGTTACGGGAAAATTTTATGTTGACGGAAACTATATGGACGGAGCTCCCGATGTAACCAAGAATAATTGGAAAGGAATAGAACCGAAACCTAAAACTATGGACAAAGATATTTTCAAATCAGACACTGAATTTCCATTCGAAAATACGACAACCCATGATGCCCAGAAAGCTTTCCTCGCTGTTTTACGTTATGCCGGAGCATCTTATGCCAGGGATATTATAGATACACGCGTAACTAACGAGACTATGACCGGGACATTCAAATACAAAGGATCAAAAGGCAGTACAGGAGGAATTATCGACAGCCAGAATGATGTAGGAGGTTATATCACTTATCAATCGGCTCCAGCGCCTAAAGACAGTGATGGTGACGGTATCCCTGATGAATGGGAAATAGCTCACAATCTGAATCCGAATGACAAAACAGACGGGGCTAAAACCCATTCGAGCGGTTACACTTACCTGGAAATTTATTTAAACAGTTTGGTCGAAGAAATCGTGAAAGCCGGTAACAAAAACGCTATCATCTCTGTAAAAGAGATTTATCCGGTAATAAAATAACGTTTTTCTTGATTATCCACCTAATAGCACAAAAAATACACGTTTATACTAAAATAAAGGAGTTGTTTTGCGATATAAATATATAACACCTTTTTAATAAATAACATGATGAACAAATTTTTCAAACCGATACTATTCGGTACTATTATTTTTTCAATGTTCACCACATCCGTTTTAGCAAAAAGTAAAGGAGTGTCATCTCAAGAACTCTATAAGAATCTCCCTTTCAAAATGGATCCGGTACAACGCCCCGTATTTCCCGATTATAAAGTTACTATAACTCAGTTCGGAGGTGTAGGAGACGGGACTACACTCAATAGCGAAGCCTTTGCCAAAGCAATAGAGGCCTTAGAAAAAAAAGGAGGCGGAACTCTTGTTATACCTCAAGGAATATGGTACACAGGACCGATCATATTGAAAAGCAACATTCATATATATCTCCAAGGAGGAGCTATAATTTTATTCAGCGACGACTTCGATTTATACCCGATCGTACATACGTCTTTCGAAGGATTGGATACACGCAGATGCCAATCGCCTATAAGTGCCAAAGGAGCTGTCAATATTGCTATAACAGGGAAAGGAACTATCGATGGAAACGGGGATGCTTGGCGTCCTGTCAAGAAATCGAAACTCACGGCAAGCCAATGGAAAGCCTTATTGCAAAAAGGCGGAGTATTGAATGACAAAAAGGATATTTGGTATCCCTCGGCAAAATCGAAACTCGGAAACGAGCGTAGTGACATGAATGTTCCTCGCGGGCTGAAAACCGACGAAGAATGGGAAGAAGTAAAAGACTTTCTTCGTCCGGTACTACTAAGTTTTATCGATTGCACAAACGTATTGTTACAAGGAGTAACCTTTCAAAATTCTCCCAGTTGGAACCTCCACCCTCTCATGTGCGAAAACGTAACGATAGAAAATCTTACCGTCCGAAACCCATGGTATTCTCAAAACGGTGACGGATTAGATATAGAGTCTTGTAAAAACACGATCGTTACGAATTGCTCTTTTGATGTCGGTGATGACGGAATCTGTATAAAATCGGGGAAAGACGCTGACGGACGCAAACGTGGAATACCTTGTGAAAACGTTATTGTCGATAATTGTGTCGTGTATCACGGACACGGAGGCTTTGTCGTAGGAAGCGAAATGTCTGGCGGTGTGAAAAACATATCGGTATCGAACTGTCAATTTCTTGGAACAGATGTCGGACTGCGCTTTAAAAGTACTCGGGGACGCGGAGGGGTCGTAGAAAATATCTTTATCAAGAACATCGACATGATCAATATCCCTACCGATGCGTTACTGTTCGATCTGTACTACGGAGGTAAATCCGCTTCTGAAGTTCTCGCCGACGGGGATGAAGTAAAAGAAGAAAGCAACATCCCTGCCGTAACCGAAGAAACTCCGGCTTTCAGAAATATTACAATTTCAAGAGTCAACTGTCAAGGTGCTCGCCGGGCGATGTATTTCAACGGACTCCCCGAAATGAACGTACAAAATGTAACTGTCAGCGATTGCAATATCACAGCACAATTGGGAGCAGAAGTTGTCGAAACTACCGGAGCAATATTCAAGAACGTAAAAATATCCCCTTCTAAAGGAGCTGCATTGACAATTAAGAACTCGAAAAATATTCTTGTAGATAATTTTTCTTGTCCGACAAAAGAAGGAGCACTTACTATCAGCGGTGAAAAGACTGAAAATATTCAGATCAAAAACTCTTCCCGGCTGGAAGCAAATGCAAAAATCGGAACTGAAGTTTCCGAAAAAGCAATTGTTTTGAAATAATAACTTCGGACAAATTACCGGAATTATCCTTTAATATCATATTATTTGTGTGTTGACAAAACCATAAGCCGAGACAAATCGTGCTTATGGTTTTACCTCAGAACCAGTTTAAATTTATGGAAACTCTTTTTAATTATCCGTCCCGACAAATTTATTACATGAAATATTTAACCGTTTTCATTTTCATATTCTCAAGTCTGTGGGTACAAGCTCAAGTAACCCGGACATGCAGAGTCCGGAACAATTCGAATGAGCAGATTTACGATGCAGCTATCGTTCTACCTGTAAAAGACAATAACGTAAAAGGAGTCACCATCTATTATAAAGGAAAAGAAATTGCATCTCAGCTCGATGATCTCGACCAAGACGGCATAGCCGATGAAATCGTTTTTCTTTCGGATTTTAAAGGTAAAGAAAAAAAGGAATTCACTATTACATTTTCTGAAAAGCCATTCCCGACAAACAGATATGCAGCCCGCGTACATGCTCAAATGTTCAAAAAAGAGAAAGATAAATCCATTACTCCGATTACGGAAGCATCTTCTCCGACCGGAACGCTCTACAAAAATCTCCATCATCACGGACCGGCATTCGAATCTGAACTAATGGCTTACCGCATCTATTTTGATAAAAAACAGACTGTGGATGTATATGGTAAATATCATAAACAATTGGAACTGGCACGTTCGCTTTGGTATCCGACAGATGAACAACTTGCCGAAGGATTCGGTGATGACATCCTGAGAGTAAGCGGAAGTACCGGAGTCGGGACACTAAAAGGTTGGAACGGGAAAAAGGCCATACATATAGAACCGGTAGATAACCGTGAAGCCCGCATCATTGCAAGCGGCCCATTAAGAACGGTAGTAGATATGAACAGCTACGGATGGCTTTACAATGGGAAAAAAATAGATTTGAAATCTCGCTATATTTTATATGCAGGACATCGCGATGCAGAAGTTTACAATACATTTACCGGAGATACTGACAGTCTTATTTTTTGCACCGGAGTACAAAAAATCAAAGACTGCGAAATGGATCAAAACGGAAAAAACAGAGTTGCCGTTTGGGGTACGGATTTCCCTGTAAACGATACAATAAAATACGGGAAACAGACTCTCGGCTTAGCGGTAGATCTTCGAAAAGCAAAATGCATCAAACCCGCTGAAGACAAAGCGAATTATTTATACTTGGTCGAACCGGACAATAACAATCAAATAAACTATCGCATAACCGTATGTTCACACAAAGAAACTTTCGGATATCACAATTCAAAGGATTTTTTCAAATATGTCCGAATTTGGGCTTCCCGGCCTTGCAATTTGTTAGAAATAAATTATTAAATTTGTTTCGAAACCAATTATAAAGAGCCTTGAAACTTAAATTTACTATCATCCTAACACTATTATGCTGTATTAAAGGGCTATCATACGCCCAGCCAAAGTGCAGTTTCGCTCATTATGCTCCTGACGACGGACTATCCGGAAAAACGGTTATGAGTATTACTCAAGACAAAAAGGGGTTCATGTGGTTCGGGACATGGAATGGGTTAAGCAAATTCGACGGGTATCGGTTTAAAACTTATAAATCCACGCCTTCTGATCCTGAAAGCCTGATAAACAACCGGGTAGACTTGATTATTGAAGATAGTTACCAATACATTTGGGTACTCTCCTATGACGGTCAGGTACACCGATTTGATCCCCGCTCAGAAAAATTCAACAATATTCCGATAAATGCCCATGAAAGGAGCAATCGCGGAAAAGGGATTACACATATTCAACATGCCGGAGAAGGAAAGATGTGGTTATTATCCGATACCGAAGGCTGTTTCAGAATCGAAACCGATCCTGAAACGCACAATCTAACCAGCCATTGGTATTCTACAAAAAATAAAAAACTGCCGAGTGACATCGTAAACAAAATTTATACTGATCCTCAGAAAAACAGTTGGATCATGACAAAGCAAGGTATGATTTCGGTAGATTCCGTAGGAAATTCGTATCCTGTACGTTATCCTTCATCTGTACATCAACCGATTATATACGATGCTTTATACAGTGGAGGACACATGTGGTTTTCTTCTTCTTCCGGGCAAATATTCAGGCAAAGCGACAACGGAATATCAGAACTGATTCAACTTCCGACCGAAGACATAATCTGTTCCATAAAACAACTTAAAAACAAACAGCTTCTTTTTCTTACCGAACGAGACGGATTTTTTATCTATGACATAACGACCCGACAAATATCCCATGTAAAACAAGACACATTTCCGTTACAAGCCCGTCATCAGCAAATGATTTCGGCTTTTATAGATTCCCATAACGAAATATGGTTACTACTTTCCGAAACCGGTGTTTTGCATCATAATCTCAAAAACGGTACTACCGATTATTTCTGGCTAAAAGGAGATGTCATTAATCCCTACTCATACCCCCCTACACCTTTTATTTCAGAAGATTGCAAAGGCAGATTATGGATACGCCCGTCCGGAGGTGCATTCTCTTATTACGACAGACAAGAAAACAAACTAAAATATTTTTATAATGCACCGGAAGACCCAGCAAGAAAATTTTCGAATATCCTGCACACTGCCTTCTCAGACCGCCAAGGAAACCTTTGGTTGTGCACACACTCGAAAGGCCTTGAAAAAATAAGCTTTGTAGAAACTCCCGTTGAAATACTCCGACCGAACACTTCGGCAAACTCTTTCTCTGTAAACGAAGTGAGATTTCTATTCAAAGACGATCAAAATAATCTATGGGTAGCGACAAAAGAAGGCTCGTTATACCTGTATGACCGCAACTACTCCCCCATAGGCAAATTATTAGATAACGGAAAAATAGGTAACGGCACCCCGTTCAAAGGAATCGTTTACTGTATTTTTCAAGATAAAGATAAAAATATCTGGTTAGGGACAAAAGGCAACGGTCTTTATAAGTTAACCGGAAAAGATATTCATTCCGGATTTCGTATGGTAAATTTCAAACACGATCGGAAAAACCCCTTCAGCCTGAGCCATAATAATGTATATTGCGTCACACAAGATACAGAAGGACGGATATGGATAGCCACTTATGGTGGCGGTATCAATTATATCGATACCGCCAATGGCAAAACACGATTTATCCATCCGGGAAATCAATTGAAAAACTATCCGATGACCTCCTGTTTCCGTACACGTCATATCTGCTGCGATAAAAACGGTAATATGTTTGTCGGAACAACAGGCGGGCTTCTCTGTTTCTCTACACATTTCACGTCTCCGGAATCCCTTGAATTCAACCATTTGCGGCAAGACAATATGTCGAAAGACGGCCTTACGGCCAATGATGTACATTACATTTATCCAGCATCGGATAACACAATTTATATCGGTACTTTCGGAGGCGGACTGCTGAAAATAGCACCACCATATCAATGGAATGAGCGTTTCAAATTTGAAAATTATATTTCTCAAGCTCCTCAACCGAGCGACATCGTGTACAGCATTACCGAAGATAGCCGAGGGTATATATGGATGGGAACAGAAAGCACCATTACCAAATTTAAACCGAAAGAAAATACTTTTGAGAACTATGGCATCGAGTCGGGAATTGACGTCCGTTATTTTTCAGAAGCGACAATCTGCAAAATGGGTAAAGATATTCTTCTCGGCAGTGATGACGGAATTTATATCTTCTCGCCCGAGAAACTAAAAAAACAAGATTACTTTTCGCCTTTGACATTCAGCCGTTTTCTTTTGTTCGGGAGAGAAGTAGATCCGACAACAGAAGACTCCCCGTTAAAGGAACTTTTAGATGATCAGGAAGAAATGACACTGACGCACAAACAATCCGATTTCAGTATAGAGTTCTCAACCTTGGATTTCAGAGATCCTTCATTGATTCATTACGCATATAAATTAGAAGGATTTGATAAAAATTGGACATACGCAAATAACCAACGGACTGCAACTTATACCAATTTGTCCAAAGGAGAATATACCTTTCGTGTAAAATCAACAAATAGCGACGGAAAATGGATCGATAACGAAAGAGAACTTAAAATAAAGGTTTTACCGTCATTTTGGAACAGCACAGCCGGATATATATTTTATATCATAGTATTGCTTCTTATTATGGGAACAGTCATGTATGTGCTGTTCACCATATATCGGTTGAAACACGAAGTGCAGATGGAACACACTCTGACCCAAATGAAGCTTCGCTTTTTTACGGATATTTCTCACGAACTCCGCACCCCTCTGACATTAATTGCCGGACCGGTAGATTATATTTTACATAATGAAAAAGTAAATCCCGAAGTCAAAGAACAGCTCCAATTAGTAGAGCGGAATACAAATCGTATGCTTAGGCTGATCAATGAAATCCTGGATTTCAGGAAAATTCAAAACAAAAAAATGCGTCTAAGCGTAGAAGAAATTAATTTCGGGGTTGAAGTACAACGAATCTGTGAAAATTTTTATCCGTTAGCAGAAGAACGTCACATCCATTTCTCTGTCGAAGATCATTCGCACGGGGCGATTTTATGGGCTGATAAAGAAAAACTCGAAACGATCCTGAGCAATTTGCTTTCGAATGCCTTCAAATTTACATTCTCGAATAAATCTATTACGGTCAAGACCTCTGAAACAAATGATAACTTAATCCTTCAAGTTTCGGACGAAGGTATAGGGATCAATAAAGATAAAATCAATTCGATTTTCGACAGATTTTCCAGTTCCGAAAAACAAAATCTCTCTAAGCAGCCGGGAACAGGAGTAGGCATGCACTTAACAAAAGAACTGATCAATATGCATGGCGCTACCATACAGGTAAAAAGCATTGAAGGTAAAGGCAGTACATTTACTGTAACTTTCAGAAAAGGATACAGGCATTTCGGGAACGAAGCCGATTTAATCAAAAAAGAACTGACAACCGAAACAACAGATAAGGAAACTAAAAATATTCAAGAAAATATCGGATATACGGACAATGCAGGAAATCCGATGCAAGAATCTACCGGAAAACCAGTTATGCTGGTCGTTGAGGATAACACCGACTTGCAAGAATTTCTTCGCACCATCCTATGTTCCGAATATGAAGTTCATAAAGCCATAAATGGTGCAGATGCTTTGAACCGGCTAAGCAATTTACAACCGGATATTGTTATTTCGGATGTTATGATGCCCGAAATGGATGGAATAGAGTTTACCCGGAAACTCAAAGAAGACATTAATACGAGCCATATTCCTGTAATTTTGCTCACAGCAAAATCATCGCTTGAGAATCAAATGGAGGGTTTGGAAAACGGAGCAGACGATTATATCACCAAACCGTTTAGCGCAACTTATCTGAAAGCCAAAATCGAGAACATTTTGCGAGCACGTAAAAAACTTCAGGAATACTACGCTTCTCACTCTACCGATAACAAAAATTCTGAAACAAAAAGTCCCGATCAACCGGTACTGAACTCCCGCGATCAAAAATTCATTGATACAATTACCGTCGTGTTGGAAAAGGAACTCGATAACAGCGACTTCACAATCGATGAATTAGTATCACAAGTAGGGTTGGGAAGAACTGTCTTCTTCAAAAAGCTGAAGGCGCTTACCGGTCTTTCCCCCGTAGAGTATATAAGAGAATTTCGCTTGACAAGAGCTACCGAACTGATTTGTAACGATGAATACAACATTTCTCAAATATCTTATATGGTAGGGATCAGCGATCCTCGCTATTTCAGTCGGTGTTTTAAACAAAAGTACGGAATGACTCCTACTGAATATAAAGATAAGATACAAGGAAAAAACAAGTAAATAAAAAACAAAAAACTCTCACATCAGGGAGTTTTTGTTTTTATTATTCCGAATGTATCAAATATTCCACCGTTTATACCGAAAAATACGCTCTTTTATCTCCTATGTGATATAATATTGCATTTAGAAAATACCTAAATAAACAAAATCATGCGGAAAATTTTATTTTTAGCGTTCCAATTCTTGATTTTACACGTTTCTGCAACAACGTATTATGTGTCGACAAATGGAAAACCGGAGGGCGACGGAAGCAAAGAGAACCCCTACAACATAACGACTGCCGTAAAAAAAGCAAATCCGGGAGACGTTATCTATCTTGCCGGAGGGATTTATTCTCTATCGGAAACCGTTAAAATAAGTAGAAACGGAACAACCTCTTCTCCAATCAAGATGCAACCCGAGCCGGAAACTGGACGTCCGGTTCTGGACTTCAGCGGACAACCTCGCTTCGATAGTAATGCCCGGGGAATTCAATTGTCGGGAGATTATTGGCACATTACAGGATTGGATATTATTAAAGCCGGTGACAATGGACTTTATATCGATGGGGGAAACTACAACACAATAGAATTTTGCAGGTTCAGTGAAAACGGATTACAAATCGGAGGAGGTGCGACATATAATCTTATCCTGAACTGCGATTCATATTATAATGCAGATAAAAATATGGGAAATGCAGATGGTTTTGCCTGTAAAACAAGTGCCGGAACAGGTAACATATTCAGATATTGCCGTGCATGGATGAACTCTGATGACGGATATGACGGATATTTAAAAGACAGCAACGACATCACTACGACTTACGAAGGCTGTTATGCTTTTATGAACGGAATATTGCAGGACGGAACTGCGGCTGGAGACGGTAATGGCTTTAAAATGGGAGGATGCGATGCCGATGCTTTACGCTCGCATAATGCCATATTAAAAAATTGCGTAGCGGCCAAAAATAAAAAAAACGGTTTTGACCGGAATAGCAATATAGGTAGTATGACTCTATATAATTGTACATCCTATGCTAATGAAGGAAACGACTATATTTTCGTAGCAGCCAAAGAAAAACAGCAAGATCTGGCTGAAGGGAAAAAAATAACGATAAAAAATTGCATTTCAGTATCGAATACGACACCGAATATAAGCTGTCGTACAGATCAGATAGATATGAGTCATAACACATGGGACGAAAATCTGAATTGCAACACAGATGATTTTGTAAGCCTGAACATAAATCAATATTTGGCAGATCGTGACGAAAACGGGAATTTACCGGATTTCACCTGTCTGCATTTGAAATCGACCAGTTCGCTCATCGACAAAGGCATCGTCATTACTGGTATTTCCTATAACGGTAATGCCCCCGATTTAGGCGCATACGAATATCAACCGGGAGATATAGATATCGATCCGTCCGACCCTCTCGAAGATTATACGGTAAACTTCAGTACGATTCCGGGAATCTTTTCGGCCGAGACAGTAACAGGAGGAACTACCGGAACACAGCACGGAATTACCATAGGAGGAACTGGCAGTAAATCGGGAAGTTTTATTCCATCACAAGCAGCAAACGCACCAGGATCTTCCGGAGCTGTCAAATTAGACGGCAACGGCTCTTATGTACAATTCCCCAAACAACCTAAAGTAAAACAAGTAATATGCCATGTTGCGGCATCAGGTATCAATATCAATCCCCGTTCCCTATCATTGCAAAGTTCTATAGACGGCATAAATTTTTCCGACGTTCCAGGAGGATTGTTGGAAGTAACTAACGATGCAACAGGAAAAACAATCTGCATCGATTTCGACGGAACAAAAGACCTGTTTTTTCGCCTTATTTCCAAATCTTCGGGATGGAATATATATGATTTTATCGTAAAACCTGATAACATGACCACCGGTGTTCCCGAAACGGAAGTAACCGATATAACGAATATTCATTTAACCGGGAACATTCTATATCTTCCTGAAAACAAATCCGTTACTATATATAATATATCTGGAAAACTTTGTTTTCAAAATAAAAACACGACAACAATCGATTTTTCAACTCAGAATAGAGGATATTATATCGTTCGGGTAAAAGATATGAAAGGGAATATTATTATTGCAAAAATAATGTACTAAATTGCTTAATAACTAATCATTTTTACGAGAAAGGCTGTCTCCGAATAAGAAAAGAGACAGCCTTATGTGTAATCGAATATTTTCTTTATCGGTCAGAATTTTGTATTTATACCTTTATCAGTTCATAATCACGTGTACCCAAACCGATTTTTTCGGCATGCTCCAATCCTGCCCGCCAATTGGTATCCGGATGCAGACAGGCAAATTTATCTACATCTTCAAGATGTTCATGCGGATATTCTTCTGCTAAACGACTGCCCGGAATCAACGGAGCATTCATTACCAAATCGGCACAAGCCATATCCAAAGCAACCGGATCAAGAGATGCAGCCATACCTAGATCGGGAACAATAGCCGCATCATTATGATTCCAACAATCGCATTCAGGCGATACGTTCATAATAAAACTGATATGAAACTGAGGTTTATCTTGCAATACGGCCAAAGAATATTCGGCAATCTTATAGTTCAGCCGTTCCGAAGTATCACCTTCACCCAACTGTGCGGCATCATATTGGCACAAGGCTACACATTGCCCGCATCCGACACATTTTCCATAATCGATTTGAGCGATATGACGATCATTTAGGTGTATCGCATCATGAGCACAATGTTTTACGCAAATATTGCAACCCTTACAATTTGCTTCCTCTATTCTGGGTGATGAAGCAGAATGCAGCTCCAGCTTTCCTCCGACACTGGCACAACCCATTCCGAGATTCTTCAAAGCACCTCCGAACCCGGCTTGTTCGTGACCTTTAAAATGATTCATTGTCACGATCACGTCTGCATCAGCAATTGCCGTTCCTATTTTTGCAGTCCGACAATATTCCTGATTTATTTCGATCTCCTTATAATCAGTTCCTTTCAGTCCGTCTCCGATAATTACATCACACTGCGCCGAGATAGGATTGAAACCATTCTCCATAGCACTGCGTAAATGATCGACCGCATTGGAACGACGTCCCGAATAAAGGGTATTACAATCGGTCAAAAAAGGTTTCGCTCCTAAACTTCTTAACAAATTAGCCATACGAGCTGCATAATTCGGACGGATATAAGCTAAATTACCCGGTTCGCCAAAATGAATTTTTATTGCAGTAAACGGATTCGAAAAATCCAATCCTGCAATACCTGCCCTACGGCAAAGACGTTCCATCTTGTCCAACAAATTACTGGACGGTGTCGTGTGCAGATCGGTAAAAAAAACTTTAGACTTTTCCATATCGATAAATTTATAACTGCAAAAATACAATTTCAAATATATTACAGTACAGACGGAACATACATTTTCCCCTGTCTACTATTCCTCTGCAACATACGTTTCAATAAACGAGCAGTGAATTCATGATTTTTTAATCCCCATTTCGGAGCTATCAACAAATCATCGGGAGACTGGGAAACAAAACGTTCGACTGTAATATCCGGTCTCAGATGTTCGATAAAATCAATCACCAAATCGATATATTCATCGACATCGAACAGGTGAAATTCTTCAGGATTCTCCACCTGCTCGTACGCCATACGGGTATTGCGGATCAGTTGCAACTGATGTAATTTCAATGTCGACAATGGCAACTGAGACAATCTTTCTGCATGAGAAATAATCATTTCCCGATCTTCTCCCGGAAGTCCCAAAATCATGTGAGCTCCGGCTAAAACTCCGGCATTTGCCGTACGCATTACCGCATCCGCAGAATCGGAAAAAGTATGTCCCCGGTTTATTCTTCTCAACGTCTCGTCGCATGTCGATTCTATGCCATACTCGACCAAGACAAAATATTTTTTCGACAGCTCCGATAAATAGGAAAGAAGTCGATCCGACATACAATCGGGACGTGTACCGATAATCAACCCCACAACACCATGAACGCTCAAAGCCTCTTCATACTTACCCTGCAACGATCGCAAATCTCCGTAAGTATTGGTGTAGGCCTGAAAATAGGCTAAATATTCCATATCGGGATACTTGCGCCCGAAAAAACCGATTCCTTCCTGCAGTTGCTCGGTAATAGACTTGTCGGTATGGCAATATTCAGGACTGAAAGTCTGATTATTGCAATAGGTACACCCCCCTTTTCCTTTTGTCCCATCTCTATTCGGACAGGTAAATCCGGCATTTATAGAAATTTTCTGAACTTTACCTCGAAAATATTTTTTCAGAAATACCCCGAAATCGGCATAAGGTTTATCATCCATTCTTATCTTCCGTACTCCCTATAAAATCCGACAATCGCTTCTATCCCTTTGTCCATAATATCTATCGGCATATTTTCATTCGGTGAATGCGTCGCATCCGACTCCAGACCGAAACCCATAAGAATAGATTTTACTCCTAAAACTTTCTCGAAAGCTGCGATAATAGGAATGCTCCCCCCCCGACGAACAGCCAAAGGTTTCTTCCCGAAAGCATCCTCATAGCCTTTTTCCGCAGCTTTATATGCCGGAAGATCTATCGGGCATACATACCCTTCTCCCCCATGCATCGGTGTCACTTTTACCCGTACATAATCAGGAGCAATACGATTGATATAATCGATAAACATTCCTGATATTTTTTCATGTTCCTGATGCGGAACCAGACGACACGAAACTTTAGCATAAGCCTTAGATGGAAGAACCGTTTTCGACCCTTCTCCCGTGAAGCCGCCCCAAATTCCGCAAACATCGAATGTCGGACGAATCGCCGTACGCTCCAGCGTCGAATACCCTTTCTCTCCGAAAAGAGCTTTTACATCCAATGATTCACGATATTTATCTTCACTATAAGGAACGGCAGCCAACATCTCCCGTTCCCGAGCAGAAACTTCTTCTACGTCATCATAGAAACCGGGAATCGTAATATGTCCGTCATTATCGGTAATTCCGGCGATCATTTTACACAAAACATTTATAGGATTTGCCACCGCACCTCCGAAAATACCTGAATGTAAATCCCGATTAGGTCCGGTCACTTCTATTTCCCAATATGCCAATCCCCTCAAACCGGTAGTAATAGAAGGGACATCCGCTCCCACCATACTCGTATCGGAAACCAAAATTATATCCGATTTCAAAAGGTCTTTATGAGCAAGGCAAAAATCTTCAAGCCCGGGAGAACCGATCTCCTCTCCGCCTTCAAACAAAAACTTAACATTGCATTTCAACAGCTTCTCCCGCAAAGCAATCTCAAATGCCTTGACTTGCAAAAACGATTGACCTTTATCATCGTCAGCCCCCCTCGCCCACAAACGTCCGTCCTGAATTACGGGTTCAAAAGGATCGGTATTCCACAACTCCAAAGGCTCGACAGGCATCACATCATAATGCCCATAAACCAAAACCGTAGGAGCTGACGGATCGATAACTTTAGAAGCAAATACTACCGGATTTGCTGAAGTCGGCATCACCTCTGCCATATCGACACCGGTCTCCAGCAATAAATTTTTCCAGCGCAAAGCGCACTCTTGCATATCGTTCTTATGTGAAGGATCTGAACTTATAGAAGGTATTCTGATCAAAGAAAACAACTCCTCCTGAAACCGTCCGCGATTTTTCTCAATATATTCTTTTACATTCATACTTTCAAATCTTTATTTTTCAAATACATTCAATCCATATGTCTCGTTTTATTTAACAAATAATGATCGAGAATAACCATTGCCGCCATAGATTCGACGATAGGAACTGCCCGAGGCAATACACAAGGGTCATGACGTCCTTTTGCCTTCAGATTTATCTCATTGCCGGCATAATCCAGTGTTCGGATATCACGCAAAATAGTAGCAATAGGTTTGAATGCAACTCTGAAATAGATATCTTCTCCATTGGAAATTCCTCCTTGTATTCCTCCCGAATGATTTGTCATTGTAGAAACTTTACCGTCCTTTTTTATAAACACATCATTCATTTCAGATCCGCGATACTGAACACCATCGAATCCCATACCATATTCGAAACCTTTTACCGCATTAATGCTCAACATGGCATTACCCAAATCGGCATGTAATTTATTAAACACCGGATCACCCAATCCCACCGGGACGTTCTTAATGACACAGGTAATGACCCCACCAATCGTATCCCCTTCGGACTTGACATCTGCAATCAATTCTATCATCTTTTCTGCCGTATCGGCATCAGGGCAACGTACGATATTCGATTCTATCTTATTCAAATCATAATGAGTATAATCCTTAGGCAATTTGATCGGTCCTACCTGAGAGGTAAATGCCCTGATATCGACAGAAAGTTTTCTTAATGCCAACTTTGCCAAAGCCCCGGCGACACATCGGGCAATCGTCTCTCTTGCCGAAGAACGACCGCCTCCTCGATGATCCCGGTATCCGTATTTCTGCTGATATGTATAATCTGCATGGGACGGACGATAGGCTTCTCTTAAATTATCGTAATCACTGGAATGCTGATTTTCATTATACACGACAAAGCCGATAGGTGTTCCTGTAGAATATCCGTTAAATATGCCTGAAAGAAACTCTACCTTATCTCCTTCTTTTCTCGGAGTAACAATCGAAGACTGTCCGGGACGACGACGGTTCAACTCTTTCTGTATAAAATCCATATCGATCTCAACTCCTGCAGGCATCCCATCGATAACGCCTCCTACTCCTTTTCCATGAGACTCACCGAATGAAGTAAGCCTGAATATTGTTCCGAAACTATTCATCGTCTAAATATATTACTAAAATATATGCAAGTAAAGATACGACTTTTTCCTGAATAGAAAAACATGAAATTAAACTTATCTAACGGTAAAATCTTCCCGATTTTTTTATTACTCTGATAAAAACGGTACTATTTAGAACTTTAAATTTTCCAATAAAAAAATCTTTTTATTTCTATAAAAAAGAAGAATGAAACAAAGTACAATAACTAAAAAAATACCTACATTTGTAATCAAGATTTTAATCTTTTATCAATAAAAAACAGAGAAAAATGAAAAACCTGAAATTTACAGCGCTGTTTTTAGCTGCGATCATGATGCTCGCCAGTTGTGGTACAATGAATAATACAGGTAAGGGTGCTCTCATTGGCGGGGGTGGCGGTGCTGCTTTAGGTGCCGGAATCGGTGCTCTTATAGGAAAAGGTAAAGGTGCGGCAATCGGTGCTGCCGTGGGTGCTGCGGTAGGTAGCGGCGCAGGAGCTCTTATCGGGAAAAAGATGGATAAGCAAAAAGCCGAACTGGAAAAAATAGAAAATGCTCAAGTTTCTACCGTAACAGACCAAAACGGACTTCAAGCTATTAAAGTGACTTTTGACAACGGTATTCTATTTAAATTGAACAGTTCAACTTTGAATGCAGTTTCAAAAACAGCATTGTCTCAATTTGCCGCATCTCTAAAAAATACTCCGGAAACTGATATTACAATATGGGGACATACCGACAATACCGGGACTTTAGCCGTAAACGAAAGGATTTCCGCTCAAAGAGCTGAGGCTGTTGCCGACTTTCTCGTACAAAATGGTATTCCCAGAAGCAGAATGACTACAGCCGGCAAAGCATACCACGAACCTGTCGCCAGCAACGATACTGAAGCAGGACGTGCACAGAACCGTCGGGTGGATATCTATATCACAGCAAACGAAAATATGATTAAACAAGCCGAACAAGGGACTCTACAATAAAAACAGTTCTTTAAAAATTTTGAAACGCCTCCGAAAATTTAAGAGAAAATTTTCGGAGGCGTTTCCATATAAAGAAAAATTTTGCCGATTCTCACAATCCCGAAAGTCAACCGGAATAAATTGTTGTTAAAAAAAATTTTCATCGAATTTAATTTTCAAAATCCCAAAATCTTTATTGTATATTTGTTATATTCATTAAAATACAAGAATTAATTCAATACGACTATGAAAGTATCTTATCTCTTATTAGCAGAAGGTTTTGAAGAAATCGAAGCTCTTGCTACTACAGACATGTTACGCCGGGCCGGTATGGAAATAAAAACAGTATCTATCTCTCCGAAATTAGAAGTCAAAGGTGCCCATGACATCATTGTCCGTGCAGATATGACTTTCGATACACAAACTATATCTGACGCACAATGGATCATATTACCCGGAGGATTGCCCGGCGCAAAACATCTTGAAGAGTATGCACCACTGATCGAAATGCTGAAAAAAAGGGCAGCTTCAGGAGAAAATATCGCTGCAATTTGCGCGGCACCGGCTCTCGTTCTCGGGAAGAACGGAATTTTGAAAGGTAAACGGGCCACTTGCTATCCGGGATTCGAACAATTTCTCACCGAAGCTACTTACACAGCTCAACCGATCGAAATAGACGGAAACATTATTACCGGAAACGGCCCGGCTTCTACGATAAAATTTGCTGCAAAAATTATCGAAAACACATTGGGCAAAGAAACCGCCGACTCTGTTTTAAAAGGAATGATGACAGAAAACGCATAGTAAAAATTTACAAAAAATGCCGACAAGATATTTTGTGAGGATTGTCGGCATTTCTATTTCCCCGACTTTATAAACTTTCTCTGTTCTCATCTGAATTTTACTCGGGTTAGATTTGAAAGTTTCTTTCGAGGATGTTTTTCTGTTTTTATAAGAAGGATAACGGACTATCCGACGAATGAAAACGGGAAAACAGACTGAAAGGAAACACAAAAATGGCCTGATTATATTATTATTAGAAATCCACACAGGCTCTTAATCAACAAAGAAACTTTTATCCTTAATTTTATTTTTTATTATCTCTATCAAATCTTTGTTTGTACAATCCATAAAATCCATAAAGGGACAGATACTCTCAACATTAACCATACACCAGTCCCCGATAAACTGGATATAATTATTTTCATCTACGATCAACTTAAATCCCAATTCCGTATCAGAGTTTCTTAATGTTGTCACTGCCAACTCACTAAATTTCCCATCATAGCTTTTATTTCCGCAACATAAGCGCATTTTACCTTTTCTACTAAGACTGATCGATGCAGGTTCATTCACTTCTTGTAATTTACCTTCAGCATCAGCGACTTTATAATATTTGAAATAAAGCATATAATCGTACTCCGAAGCAACATCGTATATATCGGTCGTGTTATAAATCACCTCCCATTCGCCATTTTTAGAAATATAAAACTTATTGTGCTTTTTCTTCGGAACACAAAGAGAACATTTCGAATTATTTATATAGTAATAATTTTCGTCTTCGTCATATTTCATATAAGAAGCCCATACCCCATCCTTAGATTGAGGACGGTATTCTGCCCAATTATTCCCGTCTTTCACAAAATACCCTCCTTCATAAGTAAATAAACCGGTTATTTGGGCTGCCAACTCTACGATAAAAAACAATGTACAAGAAATTATCAGATAAAGTTTTTTCATGGTAATACCTCTTTATTTATACAATAACAAATATAGAAATAAAAAAAATATATATAATATACTTATACTTAAATAAATACAAAACAATTTGCTTATTAAAGCCGACTCTTATTACTTCTTTGCAATATAATCATAAACAACTTTTGAAACAGAGGCTATTATAGCTGCATTTGTTTTATCATCTTCTTTCGAATCCCGTATAAAAACGGCAATACAATAGCACTGTCCGTCGGGTAACTGTACAAAAGCCAGATCATTGTCTCCCGCCTTTACCCCTTCAACATTCCGGTCAGAGCTTCCGGTTTTATGCCCCATTACCACCCTTTCAGGAAGTCCGGCTTTTATCTTATCATTTCCCGTAGATGTTTCTATCATGATTTTTCTTAAATAGTTCCCATACTCGTCTCTGAACAAATCTTCTTTTAAAAATTTATCCAACAACAGAACGGCAGAAGACGGTGTAGCCGTATTGCAGTATTGTTTCTCAAACGACTCATGCATCACCGCTTCCGTCGCAACAACAGACATTCCCGAAATGCCCAACCGCTTAATATAATCATCGACAACTTTTGTCCCGCCGATATACCCGAATAATATATCACACGCATTATTATCGCTCAACGATACCGTGTAAGAAAGCAACTCCCGTATCGACATCTTAATATTACCCTGAGGATGCCGATCTCTCAAAGGACTATATGTATCAGGTAATAGATCCGATTCCCGAATAAATATCTCGGTATCGAGAGAAAGATTATTTTTATGAAGATAATCAAGAACTGCAAGAGCCAATGGAAATTTGCAAACACTCATCATCGGATAATCACCCCTATTCACTTCAAAAAGCCGGTTATCCCCATATAAAACAGCAATTCCGACGGTTGCCTTTCTCTCTTTCAGAACAGAAGCAATACGCATCTTCAACTCTCTTTCTTCCTTTGAAAAAGCCTCTGTAACGGCAAAACATGCGATTAAGACCCCAACAATAAAATATTTCATAATTATCCGATAGTATTTATAAGAAACAAAAATAGAGAAAAATATACTCAAGCTGATGTATTTTATAAAAATATATCAATGTTCCTCAAAAGCGATGACACACCATTGCATTATCAGAGTTCCTTCTTTCAGAAAAACACAAGCATAAATATTTTTTCATTTTTAACAATTAAGTATTCCTTAAGATCGTACCTTTGCACTCCCGTGTGCTTGATAAACCACGTAAAAAACAAGATGTATGAAAAAAACAGTCAGCCTCCCCTTTATGGTGTTGAGCATACTTTTCTGTGTATGCCTCATCATTTCCAACATTCTGGAAGTGAAAATGATCTCTTTAGGTCCTGTCACGGCAACTGCCGGACTTATCGTATTTCCTATCTCGTATATTATAAATGATTGTATTGCCGAAGTATGGGGTTATAAAAAAGCCCGGTTGATCATTTGGGCAGGATTTGCCATGAACTTTCTCGCCGTAGCGCTTATACAGCTGGCAATACTCTTGCCTCCGGCTTCGTTCTGGAACGGACAAGAAGCCTTTTCTTTGGTATTTGCCGCAACTCCTCGTATCGCTGTAGCCAGTTTGATCGCATTTTTGGCCGGATCGTTTTTAAATGCTTACGTCATGAGCAAAATGAAAGTAGCCAGCAAAGGTAAAAGATTTTCGCTTCGGGCAATGGTATCGACACTGGTAGGAGAAAGCGCCGACTCTTTGATCTTTTTTCCTGTGGCTTTCGCCGGAGTCGTACCGTTTAACGAGCTGCTGATACTCATTGTAACTCAAGCAATTCTGAAATCGGCCTACGAAGCTATTATTTTACCGGTTACCATACGAGTGGTAAAGCTAATCAAACGAATTGACGGAAGCGATGTATATGACACCGACATTTCTTATAATATACTAAAAATAAAAGAAGTATAATATTTATATATGGAAGAAACGACACTAAGCCTATTAGGAAAAAAGACAGAATATCCCCAAGATTATGCTCCTGAAGTATTGGAAGCATTCAATAATAAACACCCGGAGATGGATTATTGGGTACGTTTCAACTGTCCTGAATTTACAAGTCTTTGTCCTATTACAGGACAACCGGATTTTGCAACTATACAGATCGATTATATTCCGGATATAAAAATGGTAGAGAGCAAAAGTCTGAAGCTTTACCTATTCAGTTTTCGCAATCATGGAGGATTTCATGAAGATTGCGTCAACTTGATTATGAAAGATCTCATCAAACTTATGAATCCCAAATACATCGAAGTTACCGGTTTTTTTACACCGAGAGGCGGGATCAGCATATACCCATATTGCAATTACGGACGTCCCGGTACTGAATATGCCGAAATGGCAAAAGACAGAATGAGAACCCATCGATAAAGCTGTTATAATGCCAAAAGTAGCCGTTATCCTGACATTTATCGGAAACGGCTACCTTTTTTAAATTTTATTCAAGTCTGCTTTGAGGATTCCTTTATGGGAAATTTTAATCAGGTTACTCTACAATCTAATTTTTCACAGGTCGTACCGACCGTCCGTAATAGCTGGCATTTCCCGCCCAACGAATCCGAGTCGGTTGCAACTCTAAATAATAGGCATAATCATTATCTCCGGCACTACGATACTGAGATGTCCAGTAATAGCCGACTTCTCCGCCTTTAGAAATCGTCGATCCCGGATAGATACGATACCCCGTTGCCGGAAGGAAAAGCCCGCCGACCAATTCTTCATCGGTAATCTGACGTGCTGAAGTATTCTCTACACGACCGCTTTTCATCGGAGGAGTAAACAAATATCCATATACATTTTTACCATCCTCTGTCGTATAATATCCATATTGATATGAAGCTTCATTATACAATTTCTGCAACTCCGCTTGTGTCGGCAGTCTCCATGCCCCTTGTGTTGCCCAATAAGCAATATCTCCGTATAATGCGGCAGCAAAATCAGAGGTCTCGGCCGTACATGCCTCATCGGTAAACATTTTACCGCTTATATCCTGCGACACATTTTTTGCACAAACACTGGAACTGGTAGTCAAAGCATTTGCACCGCATACTCCCCAATTGAAATGATCCATTTGCGAAGAACTTTGTGAAATAGACGACCCGGTATTACCATCGACATAATTAAAGTATTCCCACTGATGATCGGCAATCTTCCAATCTTCACCTAAATGCTGAAGGTTACCTCTTGCCCATTTTATTCCGCAAACACTGACATAGTCATTATATTCCGAATTTACATCATCATAAAGCATTCCGTCTTTATCATCATCGTCATCAGAAGAACATGCGGCAAATCCGAACGCCATCACAGACATCGCCGCCATAATCAATAAATTTTTCAAGTTCATATCTTTTTATTTAAGTAATCAGTTACAGACATAAACATATAAATTTCAAAAAGAAACATATATAATATCGACAAAGGTAAGCAGGTTGTTAACGTTTTCAAAATCCATGTACTGAAAAAGAGATTTTTAATGTTCATTTTTAACATTTCATCTTCAAATGGATTATATCTTCCTCCACCTAGTGGTGCCCATGCTTCAGGAACAACATTATAATATTTCATTGTTTCTAGAGCTTTTTCTTGTGTGTAATATGGATGAAGTTCTACTTGATTGACTACTGGTTTTACTTTAACGATTTCACAGAAGTTTGTAAGAATATTTGGATAGAAGTTAGAAACACCAATAGCTTTAATTTTTCCTTCTTTATATAAATCAATTAAAGCACGATAAGCTCCATGATAATCTTTAAATGGTTGATGTAATAAAACTAAATCTAAATAATCTAATTGCATTTTCTTTAATGATTCTTCAACAGAAGCTTTTGCCTATTCATACCCATAATTAGAAATCCATACTTTTGTCGTAATAAATAATTCTTCACGAGGGACATTTGTTTCTTGAATTGCTTTACCTACAGCTTCTTCATTTCCATAAGATTGTGCAGTATCAATTAAACGATATCCTGCATCAATCGCATCTAAAACAACTCTTTTACATTCTTCTTCATCTTTCACTTGGAAAACACCAAAACCAACAACTGGCATTTTCACTCCATTATTTAATGTT
>OKSC01001036.1_pt1 | contig 29343 bp, 23 predicted proteins | sample 1601161 | NCBI WGS metagenome assembly OKSC01 (sample SAMEA3541552, study PRJEB24748) | human gut metagenome | biome: human gut; feature: human-associated habitat; material: faeces | place: China | collected 2012 | reverse complement strand
GTAATCTCCTTTCGGTTATTTTGTGGTGATTTAATTATAAAGGTTATAGGTTCCTATGCCTACTTTTTTTGCTTAAAAATTAAAAAGGCTCTAAACCTTACCCCCAAGTAAAGTTTAGAGCCGCAACAGCAGCTCCGGTTTGTATTATTGCACCGGTGTCATCATGGGCAGCGGCAGTTAGCGGATTCGTAGATGGTGAAGACGGAATTTCACTATTTGTTAAGGCTATCCCGTATAACTTCTATGCTATCCTCACTATCATTATGATGGTGTCTATGGTGCTTATGAAAACTGAATTCGGGCCAATGGCAAAGCACGAAAAAAATGCTTTGAAGGGAGATTGTTCTCAATGGAGGACAGAACAAACAATGAGCCTGAGGTTCCGGATGAAACAAAGAAGGGGAAAGTTATTGATTTGTTAATTCCTATTATATGCCTTGTTGTATGTTGTGTAATAGGTATGATTTACACAGGTGGATTTTTTGGAGGAGCAGATTTTGTAACAGCATTTTCAAACAGTGATGCTTCAGTAGGTTTATAGGTTTAGCAGTAGGAAGTTTCTTCGGACTTATTATAACAATTCTTCTATATGTTATAAGGAGAGTTTTGCCATTCAAGAAATGTATGGATTGTCTTGTAGACGGATTTAGAGCTATGGTTCCTGCCATTTTGATTCTTACTATGGCATGGACATTAAAGGCAATGACCGATTCATTAGGGGCAAAGGAATTCGTAGAAGCATCAGTAAAGGCTGTGGCAGGAGACTTTATGAACTTCCTTCCGGCAATTATATTCCTGATTGCATGCTTCCTTGCATTTGCTACAGGAACATCTTGGGGAACATTCGGTATTTTAATTCCTATTGTTACAGCAGTATTCCAAACAGACGGTGGATATACTAATTATGAATTAATGGTTATTTCAATTTCAGCGTGTATGGCAGGAGCTGTTTGTGGAGATCACTGTTCGCCAATATCAGATACAACCATAATGGCTTCCGCAGGGGCGGAGTGTGACCATGTAAACCACGTTTCTACACAGTTACCTTATGCAATGGTGGCAGCAACTGTATCATTTATTAGTTATATAATTGCAGGTTTTGTACAGAACCCATGGATATCACTCCCAATAGCCATAGTTATTATGGTATTAACACTTTGTGGTGTAAGATATATTACAAATAAAAAAGAAGATTAGTTTAGAAAAATAATACGGTGAAAATTGCATCGACTCCAAAAGCCGGATGTAAATCAGGCTACAGGAGTCGTTTTTTTTCGAAATGAAATTACTACTTCTAAAAAATAAATACTAGTCTGAAAAAAGAGTGATTACTAAAAGTCGGTAGTATTAGTATAATTGACTAAATAGTATTTACAGGAAAAAAAGGAGGAAAAATGAAAAAGAATTATGTAAAAAGATTTATGTCAGTAGTTCTGGCTATTGCCTTAGTACTGACAACTATTGGAACAACGGGATTATTTATAACTAAAGATGTAACAGATGTTTCGGCGGCAGCAACGGTTGTAACATCAATGGATTATTTTTCAGCAAATGATGGTCCGACAATTAAACATTCCGGAGTTGGAACGGTTAGTTACGGTTTTGTAATGCCAAAATTTAACGGAAAAGACAGCAGTGAACTGTCAATTGCCGATGTTAAAGACGACATTCAGGTTTACGTTAAACAGGAAAGTGGAACAAATGGGGAATGGAAAAAGATTGAAGACGTAAGTTATTTCAAGTGGAATGATACCTGGGCATGGGAACATCAGTCATGGGGTGGCTGGGTTTGCTGGATGAAACTTACTGAAACAACATATTTCCGTTTCCATGGAAAAACAAATGACATAAACTGTGATTATTTATTGGAACTTGAAAAGCTCCCAAAATATAAATTATCAGCTATTTCAACTACAGAAGCAGATATTAAAGCAGATACTACAGGTGGCTCAGCTACACACTGGGGAGCATGGACTTTTAACGGAGATAAAAATATTAAATATGAGCAGGTCCAGGATGATATAAATATTACAGTAGATAACAACGATGGAAAAGGGTTTGTACAGTTTTTATCAAATGCAGGCTCAGGATTCCGTTGGGATCAGAACTTTGGATATTATACAGATGGCGATGGTGGATATTGGTTTACTAATATTAACTGGTCGTTTACACTTAGATTTGCATCAAAATCTAATCCAAGCGTATATCAGGATGTAAAAGTTACATATACAAAACCTGAAAGAACAAATTATAAACTTACTGCGTTTGGTGGAACTACATTAGACGCAAGCGCATCTGCAACAGCATCTGTTGGGGTACCACTTCCAAAAATTGGTGGAACAGAGCCTGTTAAAGACGATTTAGATTTGTTCAAATATGAAATAAAAGTTGATGGGAAATGGCTTCCACTTACTGACGTTGCAGCTACCGGTTGGGTTTATGAAGGAAGCGGATATAATAAGTATTCATTAAGCAGTCAGTGGGGATATTTTGTTGACCATGTATATGGACTTTGGTTCCAACCTGTAAGAGAGGATACAGAGATTAAAATTACATATCCTATAGATGGGAAAAAAGGTGGAGATGCCAGCAACAATTATGTATTATATACAATAAAAGGAAACACATCATACAGTCCGACACTTCCGGAAGATATGACAGATATAAAAATTCAGGATAGTTCAGATTCCTACACTCCGGACGGATGGAAGATGATTTTTAATGATGAGTTTGACGGAACTTCTCTTGATACAAGCAAATGGTCATATGATGAAGGATTCTTATTAGATGAAAATGATATTAATACTGCAGGTTGGGGAAATCAGGAACTTGAGTATTATACAAGAGATAATGTATCAGTAAAAGAAGGTGCTTTAAATATTAATATGAAAAAGCAGCTAAAAGAATTCACCCAGAAGAATGATTCTTCTAAGAAAGCTACTGCACAGTATTCATCAGGAAAAATAACAACAAAAGATAAGTTTTCAGTTAAATATGGACGAGTAGACTTTAGGGCAAAGATGCCTATAGGTACTGGTGTGTGGCCTGCAATGTGGATGCTTCCAAACGATTCACGTTACGGTTCATGGCCATTATCGGGAGAAATAGATGTATTCGAAGGACGTGGTAGAACACCAAATATGGTATTTGGAACTTTACATTACGGTGCACAATGGCCGGATAACATTAACATGTCTGATGCTTTTAATATTACAAGAGACGGTTATAAGAAAACGGGTATTGATGATTGGCATGTGTATAGTGTACAGTGGGATGCTCAAAACATCAAAATTTATTGTGATGGAAAATGCTATTTCAAGTGTACATATGCTGAGTGGTTTTCAGGTTCAGACAGAGGAAATGCATACGCACCATTTGACCAGAGATTTTATCTTATTTTGAATCTTGCTGCAGGTGGAACATTTGACAGCGGTTATGTACCTGACAGCAGCTTTACATCAGGAACAATGTTAGTTGATTATGTTCGTGTTTACCAGCGTATGGTTAAAGCAGGTGAAAATGAAGAGCCAGATAAGAATCCAGGTGTATCAACAGATGGGGCAAAGGATGGACTTTATGGAGATTACAAATTAGGAACAGGAAGTACTCCAATCGAAAAACCAACAACAGGAACAGCAGAAAATCCTACTTCATCAAATAATAATGGAAGCTCAAATATAACAAACAACAATGGAAATTCTGCGAATAAGTCAAGTCAGTCGGTTCAGGGACAGTCTGGCAGCAGTAGCAGAGTACTAGGTGTAACAAGTATAAAGAAGGCAACAAAGAAAAAAGCTTCATCCAAAATAAAACTTACATTTAAGAAAGTTTTAGGAGCATCAAAATATCAGGTGCAGATTTCTACAACAAAGAAATTTAAGAAAATTCTTGTAAAGAAAACTGTAAAAAAAGTGAGACTTACAATTAAAAGCAAAAAATTGAAAAATAAAAAGAAATTGTACGTCAGAGTAAGAGCCTTTGGAGCAGCAAAATGGTCAAAGATTAAAAAGGTAAAAATAAAGTAAAGATTAAAAAATGGGCAATCACATGTAATTAACATGGGGTTGCCTTTTTTTATGTTAATGATAGCTATTGGTGTGCTAGGTGAAAGTCAAGAAGTTAAAGCTGCTAATAAATTGAAAGTTGTTGTAAAAAAGTCAACATTAGTAAAATTGACAGATTATAGAAATATAAAAGTAAAAGTATATTTTAATGGAAAAGATGTTACGGATGATGCAAAAATAAAGTATAAAAATTCAAATAAGAAAGCAGTTAAAATATACAGAAGTGATGATTTTGTTGGATTTGAGGTACATCCTAAAAAAATAGGAAAAAGCAAGATTACAATTACAGCAAAATATTGCCCAACAGATGAATATACAGAGGAAGAAGCATGGGATGAATATTTTGATGAACATATTGACGATTATGAAACATATGAAGAGTTAGAGTAAGCTTTCAATCGGGAAAAGAAATTTGATTATCATACATATAAGGCCAGGGCTAAGTGTACAGTAAAAGCAAAAGGATATAATAGTATTAGGACGTATGCATCCTTGATTAGTTATAATACAAGAACAAATGTATTTGGAATTAAAGTTAAGAACATATCAACTAAAAAGATAAAAATTAATTCCAGTGGTGTAGAGGTATATGACGATGACTATACTGTATATGACAGAAATGTAAAAATAACACGTGGTTTAGAAAATAAAGGAGAAGATTAACAATAAATATAGACAATTTTAATTAAAAAAAATTAGGTGGCTACCAATTGGCTACCATTTAATTGATTAATCACAATAATACAAGTAAATGGAAACAAAAATAAGTATAAAAAGTGCCGATTTTAAAGTAATTACAACGCGTAATACGTCAGGAAAATCGGAGCTTGAGTAGACGTTTTTTTGAATTCAAATTTTAAGAAAGCCTTTAAATAAAGGGCTTAGAACCACATAATTGTATATAATATTACCGAGGTGATACCAATATGATACCATTTCGGCAAATGTAGGAAAAGTTTATTAATTAATTTAAATGTAAAATATATCAATGTTGGTAAATCAATGTAATAATAATAGTTCTCATCAAGAAAATATGATAAAATTTAGACAGAGAATTTTTTTGTTGGGATAGATTATAATTGAAAAATAGAAGGAAAAAACAACAGATTTGATTGAAGAATTTATTCAGCAAAATGAATTGTAACAGGTAAAGTACTATGATATTGTGTAAATATAAGGACAAATAGTTGTTAGCAGTAAAAAGAATAATATTTATTTTGAAACAGAAATGGACATAAGAAATATAATAATTTGAATTGAGGTGACAAACTATGAGAATTATAATTGTACGGCATGGAGAGCCAAATTATGAAATAGACTCTTTAACTGAAAAGGGGTGGAAAGAAGCAGAATTAGCTTCTAGAAAATTTAGGATAATAAATAAAATTAGCACAATATTTATGTGGGTTGTGGCGTTTCGCAAACGCCTATTAAGTAGCAAATAATAAAGGAGCGACTATATGGCAGCAGATAAAATTACAGAATTAAAAAATGGTCTCACAACAGCATTTATAGATAGTACATTTAATTCAAATTTGGCGTACAAACCTCAGTTGGTTTACAACAATTATAAGAATGGGCAAAAAGTTTTTTCTGCTGTTGAAGATGAACTTAGAAAATGTGACAAATTTGCAATTAGCGTGGCATTTATTACAAGGGGTGGAATTACACCACTTTTACAGACACTTAGGGAATTAGAAAAAAGAAATGTGCCTGGAAGAATTCTGACGACAGATTATTTGGCATTTAGTGATCCTGTGGCATTAGATACATTGGCCGGATTGTCAAATATAGAACTTCGCATGTATGAAACAGGAAAAGCAGGAAATGGATTTCACACAAAAGGTTATATTTTTCGGAAAAATGAAGAATATAGATTCATAATAGGAAGTTCTAATTTAACTCAGGATGCACTAACAAAGAATATTGAGTGGAATACAAGATTAGTATCTACGGAAAAGGGAGAGATGCTTGGTACACTTATAAATGAATTCGACAATTTATGGAATGACAGAGAATGCACGAAAGAATATAAAGAATTTATAGATAATTATAGACATAAGTATAGGGAAAAACAGCTATTTAATAAAATGGTAGCTGAACAGAAGCGTATAAGCAAAAAGGCACAAATTCCGTCACTTGAAGCGTATACATTAAAGCCTAATTCAATGCAGCTTAAATTTATAAATAATTTAATGGAGTTGAGGAAGAATGATGTTGATAGAGCATTATTGATATCAGCTACAGGTACCGGTAAAACTTATGCGTCGGCATTTGCAATGAGAGAACTTGGTTTTAAGAAAGTATTATTTTTAGTCCACCGTGAGCAAATTTTAAAGCAAGCAAAAAGGTCTTATGAGAATGTTTTTAGCAATAGAATTACTACAGGCATTCTTTCCGGAAATCATAAAGATATGAATGTTGATTATCTTTTTTCAACAGTTCAAACAATGAGTAGAGACTATATTCTTACCGAATTCGAAGAAGATAGGTTTGATTGTATTATTATTGATGAAACTCATAAGGCAGGGGCTGAAAGTTATCATAAAATAATTAATCATTTTAAGCCCAAATTGCTTTTAGGGATGACGGCGTCGCCTGAACGTACAGATGGATTTGATATTTACAAATTATTTGGACACAATATCGCAAGTGAGATTAGGCTTCAGGATGCCCTTGAAGATGATTTGTTATGCCCATTCCACTATTTTGGAATTTCAGATTTAGTTATAGATGGAAAAGAAATTGATGAAAAGACAGAATTTAAATATTTGGCAAATGAGCAAAGAGTAGAGCACATAATTGAACAAGCCGAATACTTTGGGTATTCAGGAAATAGAGTAAAAGGACTTATTTTTTGCAGTAGAAAGGATGAAGCGAAGGCTTTATCAGAGGCGTTTAATGATAGAGGGTATAATACGGTTGCACTTTCAGGTGATGATTCACAGGAGAAAAGAGAGGAAGCTATTGAACGATTAGAGATGGAGTGTGAGGTCGATAATTGTGGAAAACCTTTAATAAAATCTGAAGTAACAAAACATAATCAGCCACTCGATTACATTTTTACTGTCGATATTTTTAATGAAGGTGTAGATATACCGCAGGTAAATCAGGTCATTATGCTAAGACCTACGCAGTCAGCAATTATATTTGTACAGCAGTTAGGTAGAGGACTTAGAAAAGCGGATAATAAAGAGTATGTAGTTATTCTTGATTTTATTGGTAATTACAGCAACAATTTTTTAATTCCAATTGCGTTGTCAGGAGATAGAACATACAACAAGGACAATGTGCGTAAATACGTGCGTGAAGGATCACGATTGCTTCCGGGGTGTTCAACAATTCATTTTGATGAGATTACGAAAAAGAAAATTTTTGCATCAATTGATAGAATGACTACGACGAAGAAAATGCTTACAGAAAAATATATGCAGGTAAAATTTAAAATTGGTAGAATACCTACTATTATAGATTTCTACAAACTTGGCGAAATTGATCCTATGCTATTTATTAACTATGCAAAAACGTATGATAATTTCCAGCGGGCTGTAGATAAAGATTATACAGTTGTGTTTACAGAAAAAGAAGAGCAGATACTTGCATTTATTTCATCATTGATAATTGATGGTAAGAGACCGCATGAACTCTTGATGTTAAAGATGATGTTAGATGGAAAATCAGTTGCGATAGATTCATTTGCTAAGGAACTTGTAAGCATAGGCGAAAAGTTCAAAGAGGCTGATTATAATTCTGCGGTTCGAATGATGAGTTTAGAATTTGTAGCCGGAGCAGATGCAAATAAATTCGCACAGATAGAATTGCTATCTAAATTAGATTTAAAGTCAGGTCTATTAAAACGTTCACTAGCGTTTTTAGATAAACTTAATAATACGAAATTTAGGGAAGAGATATCAAATCTTTTAGATTATGGGATGATGCGATATAAGGATATGTACGCAAATCATGATGAAAATAATTTAGTGTTATATGGAAAATATTCAAGAAAAGATGTTTGTCGACTTATGAACTGGGATAAAGATGAAAGCTCAACAATGTATGGATATCGTATCAAACACGGAACGTGTCCAATATTTGTTACATACGAAAAGAAGGATGATATTTCTGAAAGCACAAAATATGAAGATCAGTTTATTAATCAGAAGACATTTAGCTGGCTGACTAGAAGTAATGTGGCAATTGATAATAGAGAGAGTCAGGAAATAATAAATTATAAAAATAGTGGATTAAAAATAGTTCTTTTTATAAAGAAGAGTGATGGCGAGGGTACAGATTTTTATTATATGGGTGAAGTTGTGCCTAAGAGCTGGATGCAGAAAACTATAAAGAATAATAAAGGAAAAGAACTTCCAATCATGAATTTTATTTTCGAGTTAGAACATAGTGTAAGAGAAGATATTTATGAGTATCTGACTAACTAAGAAAATTTATGATAAAACATTTTGAAGAAAAATATAAAAATAAGAGGGACGATTTTATTGGGGGCAGTAAAATCGTCTCATTATAAGTAATAAGAAAATAAATTTGTTTACGAAATAGGAGAAAGCTATAAATGAAAATAGTACGAGTAGTTGCAGCAGTTATAAAATCTATAAATGAAAAAGGACAAACAATTATATTTGCAACACAGCGTGGATATGGAGATATGAAAGATGGTTGGGAATTCCCCGGCGGAAAAATAGAACCGAGGGAAACCCCACAGGAAGCTTTGAAAAGAGAAATAATGGAGGAAATCGAAACAGAAATTGAAGTAGGTGAATTGATTGATACTGTAGAATATGATTATGAAACATTTCACCTTTCAATGGATTGCTTTTGGTGCAATATTAAACAAGGAAAGCCAATTCTCAAAGAACATGAAGCTGCAAAATGGCTTACAAAAGGACAATTATATGATGTAGATTGGCTACCGGCAGATGTAACGTTGATAGATAAAATAAAGAAAAACATTTGAGATATAGAAGCGTAAAAAATGTTTCAAAATGATATTTTGATTTAAAATGAAACGTTGCTATATATCATAATTAATATTATAATAAATAGATAAAAACGTTACAGAGATATGTTTAAGAGGTTACATAAATGAAGCAATTATTAATGGGGAATGAAGCAATAGCTATGGGTGCGATAAGAGCCGGAGTTAATTTAGTTTGTGGATATCCGGGAACACCCTCTACAGAGGTTTTAGAAACAGCAGCAAAGAAAAATGACGGTTCATATTATATTGAATGGTCAGTAAATGAAAAGGCAGCTCTTGAGGTTGCAGCAGGCGCATCGTATGCAGGTGCAAGAACACTGGTTACAATGAAGCAGGTAGGACTAAATGTTGCATCTGATCCTATCATGAGTTTATCTTATGTAGGAATTAAAGGTGGAATGGTAGTTTTAGTAGCAGATGATCCGGGACCGATATCCTCTCAGACAGAACAGGACACAAGAGAATTTGGCATTTTTTCAAAAATACCGGTATTCGATCCATCAACACCGCAGGAAGCTTATTTGATGATGGCAGATGCTTTTGAAATGTCAGAAAAATATAACACACCTGTAATTTTCAGACCTACAACAAGAGTATGCCATGGATGTGCGGATATTGAAATTTTAGAAAATATAAAAAGAGAGCCACCGGAGGGATTTATAAAAGATACTCAGAAATGGGTTATTTTCCCAAGAACATCTTACCTCAACCATATTAGGATAGAGGAAAGAAATGCAAAACTTACACATGTACTTTCTGCAGATAGTACAGATGAATTGGATTTATCAAAATGGAACAAAATTCATCTTTGTGAAGATAGTAGGAAGGCAGTTGTATCAGGCGGAGTTTCAAGAAAATACGTTCAGGAATACTTAGATTATGACAAGGCAGGATTTTTGGAAATAGGAATTTCATATCCTTTTCCGGAACAACTTGTTGCAAGATTTTTAGAGGGAGTGGATGAAGTTCTTGTAATAGAAGAATTAAGTCCGTTTATAGAAAGAGAAATCACATACGTATGTGGAAAATATAATATTAAATGTAAGGTGTTAGGAAAACTTACAAAAGATGTACAGTGTGCAGGAGAAAATACTGCAAAATCAGTAAGAGAACAGCTTACTAAATTTGGAGTTGCAAAAGATATAGATGACAAAACACTTAAGGAAGTAGGCGAAAAACCGGAATTACCTGTAAGACCACCGGTACTCTGTGCAGGATGCCCACATAGAGCTTCATTTTATGCCGTAAAACAGGCAATGAAAGAAAAAGAAGCAGTATTTTGTGGTGACATAGGTTGTTACACACTTGGAAATGCAAAGCCATTGGATATGACTGATACATGTCTATGCATGGGAGCGGATGTAACAATAGCGCAGGGGCTTCATAGGATTGAACCTGAGAAAGTGCATTTTTCATTTATTGGCGATTCAACATTTTTCGCATCAGGAATTACAGGAGTTGTAAATGCTGTATATAATGAGACAGACATAGTCCTTATTGTGTTAGATAATTCTACTACAGCAATGACGGGACACCAGCCACATCCGGGAACCGGTGTTACAATGATGGACATGGTTAAGAAAGAAGATACTAATCCAAAGGGTGAAATAACTCATAAGATTTCTATTGAAGCTGTTTTAAAAGCAATAGGAGTTGTAAGTGTTGAAAAAGTAAATCCATTTGAACTTGATAAGGCAATAGACGCGGTTAAGAGAGCAGCACAGATGAAAGGCGTTAAGGCAATTATATTTAAGAGTCCATGTATTGCTGTGAATAAGCCTAAAAAGGCTTATAGCGTAAGCGAAAAATGTATTAAATGTAAGAAATGCATTAATGAAATAGGTTGTCCTGCAGTGACAAATATAGATGGAAAAATTGAAATAGATTCATCATTATGCTTTGGTTGCGGATTATGCAGTCATATTTGTCCGGTTCATGCTATTGAGCAGTAGAACTGTTGACAAAATAATTGCCGGAAATCGAAGATTACAAATAATATGCATGAAAGGTTTGGTATAAATATGAATTGTTTACTTTGCGGAGTTGGTGGACAGGGCACAGTTTTAGCGTCAAAATTACTTGCACAGGCTGCAATTGATAAAGGGATAAGTGCAAAAACAGCAGAAACAATTGGAATGGCTCAGCGTGGAGGTAGCGTTGTAAGCCATGTAAGAATAGGAAATGAAATAAAAGCTCCAATGATTCCTGAGGGAGAAGCGGATATAATTATCGGATTTGAACCGGGTGAAGTTGTAAGAAATTTAAATTATTTAAAAGAGGGAGGCACAGTTGTTGTAAATACAAAGCCGGTAATGCCAACAACTGCAAGTCTCGGACTTCACTATGATGGTAAAGAGATGATAGAATATTTACAAAAGCAAAATATTAATCTTATTGCTGTGGACGGAGAAAAGATTTGTAAAGAGTTAGGAAGCCCGAAGGCTTTAAATGTTGTACTACTTGGAGCAGCAACCAATAGTAATGAATTAGGAATAACAAAAGAGGAAATTAAAAAAGCTATAGAAACAAAACTTAATCCGAAATTCCTTGAAATGAACATTAAAGCACTTATGGCAACAAACTAGTATATAAGTCTAAAAGACTTTTTATAAATTATGGACAAATGAAGAGGCATTTGTCATAAATACATAGAGGAGAAGAAAAGGTTAAAAGAAATAAAAAAGAAAGGAAAAACAATGCAAATCATTCTTTTAATCTTGGATTTGCGCCTTTCAAACACATGAAAATGCATAGTTGAAAGGCTAGGTACAAATTATGAAAATGAAAGAAGAGCAGTTTGAACTAATTAAAGCACAGTTGAAAAAACTTACAAGTCAGGATTGCTTTTACCAGAAAAAATTGGAGGGTATTAATGTAGATGATATTAAGTCTCAGGAGGATTTTGAGAAACTCCCATTTACATGGAAGGGAGATTTAAGAGAAGCTTATCCGTTGGGACTTCGTGCAGTGCCTGAAGAAGAAATTGTAAGAATACATTCATCTTCAGGTACAACAGGTATACCTGTTATTATTCCATATACAAAAAAAGATATTGATGATTGGGCAACAATGTTTTCACGTTGCTATAAAATGGCAGGAGTAACTAATAAAGATAGAATTCATATTACACCAGGTTACGGATTATGGACCGCCGGAATAGGATTTCAAAATGGTGCTGAAAAGCTTGGAGCAATGACTATTCCTATGGGTCCGGGAAATACAGATAAACAGCTTAGAATGATGGTTGACATGGAATCTACAGTTCTATGCGCAACATCATCATATGCGTTGTTACTTGCGGAAGAAATTGCCAAGAGAGGTATTGGAGATAAGATTAAACTTAAAAAAGGAATAATTGGTTCTGAACGCTGGGGAGACAAGATGAGAAAAAGAATTGCAAATGAACTTGGCGTTAAGCTTTATGATATTTATGGACTTACAGAAGTCTATGGTCCTGGAATTGCAATCAGTTGTGAACATGAATGTGGAATGCATTATTGGGATGATTATGTCTATATAGAAATTGTTGACCCTAAGACAGGAAAAAATCTTCCTGATGGAGAAATTGGAGAAATAGTTATTACAACATTACATAAAGAAGGGGCCCCACTTATCAGATATCGTACACATGATCTTTCAAGAATTATTCCGGGAGAATGCCCATGTGGTTCTAAATATCCAAGAATCGATGTTATTTTAGGAAGAACAGATGATATGGTTAAAGTAAAAGGTGTAAATATCTTCCCGTCACAGATAGAAGAAATGTTAAAAGGCATTAATGGGGCGTCAAGTGAATATCAGGTTATGATAGATCATTTGAATGGAAAAGATATTCTTACATTATTTGTTGAAATAAAGGACGATGCAAATGCTTACGAAATGGAACATGAAATTGGAGCAGCATTCAAGGCTAAAATAGGTATCGCAGCAATAATTAAGCCTGTTGCAATTGGCGATCTTCCAAGAAGTGAGAAAAAATCAACAAGAATTTATGACAACAGATACTAAATTGTGATTTAGAAAGTGATAAATCAATGGAATTAAGAGTTTTGCGGTATTTTTTTGCAGACAAATATTCAGGCGAAAGATATATTAAATATGATAGAAGAAGAGTATGGAGCATCAAAATATGGTTCAGTAAAATACAATTTGAATGAACTATATTGGATAGGATATCTGTATCGGTACTTTTCATACACTTATAATATGTCATCAATACAAGTGTACAAGATTGTAAAGCCAAAAGAGTTACGAGGATTGTATTTACCATATCACACATTAGATCCAAGTCAGGCAATAGAAAGAATATTAGGATCAAAGAATCTATTATTAGATGAAAAAAAGAATTAGAGAGACAGTACGAAATATTCAAAAGAATCCGAAATGAAAATTAAAGTAAAAATTACAACTTGTTAAATCTAAACAATACGTAATTTTTATTTTATCTACCTTAAAGCATAAATTACAAAAGAAATAGAATTTTCTGCCGGCTGGGGTTGTGAAAGTTGTGTTGCGTATGGATACTTCTGCTGGTCGTGGGAAGGTGAAACAACGTGTTTGTTTATGAAAGTTTCAGTCGACTGGAATATCAGTTAATTATAGTGTTTAAAATCAGTAAAACTACAAGAAATACAATATTTACAACTGTAAAATAAAGCAAATATTTTCCTTTTGTGCTGTTGTTATTATGTGCATACAATTTGTAAGAAATTAAACTTGCCATTGAAGCAATAAGTGTTCCAAGACCACCAACATTTACACCTATAAGTAATCCTTTATAGTTTGTTGTAAAACCAGATAAAAGCAAGGCAGAAGGAACATTGCTTATCACCTGACTCGCAAGTACCCCAATTCCAATTTCATTTCCTATAACAATTGAAGCCAAATACTTATTTGCCATTGGAAGTGAACCAATATTTCCCGTAAAAATAAAAAATCCAATGAATGTAAAAAGTAATGCGTAATCTATTTTATATAGCACATTTCGCTGTATAAAAAACACAACAATAAACACAAGAAATATAAGAATATAATAAGGAATTAATTTAAATACAGTTCCTAATGCGATTACAAATAAAATTACATAGAAAAATAAGTTCCCCTTATATTGAATAATATCATTTTCTTTACCATCAACAACAATTTTACTTTTCTTATCCTTAATAAAAAACAAAAATAGTAAAAGAAGAAAAAATGAAACAATTGAATAAGGTAAAATAGTTTTTATGAATGTAAATATGTTAACTCCCCATAAACCATATAAATATAAATTTTGAGGGTTGCCAATTGGAGTAAGCATACTTCCAAGATTAGCTGCAATGGTTTGCAAAACAATTATTGGAATCAATAAATTTTGTTTTTCACATTTTCCTAAAATCATCATTGTAAAAGGAACAAATGTAATAAGTGCAACGTCATTTGTAATTAACATACTTGAGAAAAAACAAATGAATACCAATGTTATACTTAGCTGCCATACATTTTTCGTCTTTTTTAATAATTTATAACCTATCTTTTCAAATAATCCATTACAACTTAACCCTTCCATGATAACCATAAGGCTCCATAATATTCCAAGCGTTCTAAAATCTATGTAATCTATGTATTTAATATTTGGTTTTACAAAAAATGCGGATATAATTGCCAAGACCCATGCAATTACTAATACTGTTTCTTTACGTACTAATTCTATAAATTTTTTCATAATTAAATATATCCTTTTTTAACATGATTATAGCATATTGCTTAAACAGGATTTTTGTCAATTAATATATGACATATTTAGCAAATATTTTTCAAGGGAAATAATATATTTAACATTGTTTCAGCCAACAGAAAATCCATAGACAACACAATTCCCACCCCAGCCGACAGAAACTTTCATAAGCAACACAATTTCCTCGCCCCAGCCGGCAGATATTTTCATAGCAAACACGTTGATTTTTTTATTTTGCTGCGCCGCTTATTGTAAGTTCAAAAGATAAACTCGCCTATCGGCTCAGACATATCTTTTGAACTTACGCTATGCTCGCAAAATTTCAAAAATCTGCCTATCGTTTGCTTATGAAAATATCTGCCGGCTGGGAAAGGAAAATCAACGTGTTTGCTATGGAAACTTCTGCTGAATAATAATTTAAATAAAGACTTCAAGATTATATTATGTTAAAATTATAATATAAAAAATGTAGTAGAAAGGAGCTGCCTATGAGAAAGTATTTTAGCCTTATTCTAAGTATAATGTTGGTAATATCATTAGTACCACAAAATACTATGGCACAACAAACAAATAATGTTATAACTAAAGAAAATACGAAAATTTCCGTATACGAAAATAACAGTGACGCTTCAATTGCCCAAAGCGATAATTCTGAAACTAATGAAAATTTAGTATACGTAACAGGAGACATAGTTTCAGATGATGGAAGTAATGTTGTAACATGGACAAAAGATAAAACATATGTTGTATGTTCAAAAAATATAGTTGAATTACCATATGTTAAATGTAAACTTGTAATCGAACCGGGAACAACAGTTTTATTTGGAACAGGAACGGGAAATGTTAATGGAGTAGAAAATTCAGATGTAGTATATAGACCATATTCTATTTTTAGAGTAGAAGAAGGCGGAAGCATAGAAGCAAAAGGTACACAGGATGAGCCTATTGTTTTTAAAAATATTGATACTCACGCAGGGTGGAATGGAATAGAGATAACACTTCCTGATAATGGAGAAGTGACAGACACATTTGAATATTGTTATTTTATAAACGGTGGAGCACAGTTTAGAGATTTCACAGAGGGATTAATTGATGTATCTCATGGGACAAAGAATACGAAGTTTAATCTTACAGTAGACCATTGTATATTTGATAGTACAGAGTTAGTAAGCAAAAATATTTTGCAACCGAGTGAAATAGGTGCAGGATTTTTTTATGGAGATTATGATGCAAATACTGTTGAATCAAATATTAAAATATCAAATTCAATGTTCAAATCACTTTCAATGGGAATTGAAGGTTATACAAAGGATTTATCATATGAGTATTTTTATAATGATAAATCAAAATGTAAAATAGAAAATAATACATTTAAAAACAATATTCCCGGTTCTTACAATTCGTCTGTTAACTGGGGAGGAAATGCGGAAATAATAAATAATGAATTTTATACAACAGAAGGTGGAGCATTAACAAAAAATGCGTTGAATCTTGATGGACAATGTGATTTTGTAATAGAGGGAAATGTATTCCACGGAAGTCAATCTAATGAATCATCAGAAATGAATAAGTGTGCACCTATACGAGTTCAATTTGGAGCAAATGTCAATGCTGATAAAACAAGAACTTATGCGAACAATACATGCGATTACTCAGCTGTATTTGGAAAGTACGTTGAACTTAGTGGCTCAATGATAACTCCGGAATGTACATTAGGAGAAATAGACGGTCTGGAATATTACTTTAAAAATTGTACTATAGGATATAACAATGGAAATGATGCAAAAGTAATATTGACTTCAGAACATCCTTATGTAATTGCATCGTTAGATATTATGTATAATGGAGAGCTGATTGCAAAAGGAACAAAGGAAAATCCTATTAAATTTGTAGGGGCTTCTGACAGAGGATTAACAAATGCAAGCAATCAAATTTCCATAACGCAGAATTCGTCTTCGGATTATTTAAATGGAAAAGCCGTATTTGAAAATTGTGAATTTGATAATGTTAAAATGCAGGCAAACATAATAAGCAAAAAGACCGGATATGAGGGAGAAATTCCGCAAATACTTACAGTAAAGGATTGTAAATTTACCAATGAATCAAGTGGAATGTATGTTACACTTAACAGCTATAATGATTACATTTATGGAAAAATTTCTGTAGAAAATACAATTTTTGAAGGAAAAAACAATGATTCTTTCACGGGATTAAGCATATCAGCTTATGGAACAAAAGTACCAAAAGATAATATTTTCAAAATTTCAAATTGTATTATACATAATTTTAATAAGCAAAATGATGGAATTGGTCTATCATTAAGTGTAGAAGAAGATTTAATTGAAAAAATAGTTTTGGAAAATGTTACAATTGCAAACTGCTATTATGGAGTAAGCATAGGCAGATATATGACAAAACTTCCGATAATAAAAAATTGTATAATAGCCGGAAACAAGAGAGGATTTAAGAATCTAAATGACGATACAGACACATCAAATATAACATATACATGCATATATAATGATAGCTGGAATGGTAACACTTATAATTATGGAATAGGATGTATATTTGAAGAACCATTATTTGCAAATATAGAAAAAGGAAATTATCATTTGAAATCTAAAGGCGGAAGATGGAATGGAACGATGTGGATTGCGGATGATGTTACAAGCCCTTGCATAAATGCAGGTGATCCGTTAAGTGATTATTCAAATGAACCGGCTCCTAATGGAAGCAGAGTTAATATGGGTGCTTATGGAAATACGGCAGAAGCTTCGAAAACAGATGATGGGACTTTTATTCCAACTGAATGTGAGCACAAAAATACGACAATTATAAATAAAAAAGATGCAACAGAACAAAAGGAAGGATACACAGGAGATACTTATTGTAACGATTGTGATAAAATAATTGCAATAGGAAAAACATTACCAAGAATTATAGCATCAACTTCTGAGACAACAAAAGAAGCAGATTCTACACAAACAACAAAAAAAGCAGATGTAACTAATCCGACAACACAAAAGCAGCCGGAAAGCAAAACTGAAACAACAACAAATCCGCAGAATACAACTGCTGTAGTTTCAACACCAAAGGCTACAAAGATTAGCAAGACAATTGCCAAAAAGAAATCAATTACTTTAAAATGGAAAGCAGTTAAAAACGTAAAAGGATATGAAATTCAGGTAGCAACTGATAAGAAGTTTAAGAAAAACAAAAAGACAATATCAGTAAACAAACAAAAGGCAAATATATATATTGTAAAGAAATTAAAAGCAAAGAAAACATACAATGTTCGAATCCGTACATACAAAATCGTAGATGGAAACAAAGTATATTCAGCATGGTCAAAGACAAAAAGAGTTAAGACAAAATAGTAAAAAATAATTAAAAATTACTAAGGTGAAATACCGAAGGTCTATTGTTAATAGATTTTCGGTATTTTTTTAAATTAAAGTATGAAAAATAGAAAATTTAATCAACTATATCCGATTTCAAGAACTATATAAATTAAATTACCCAATCTGTCAAAAATTTTTATAAGCAACAGAATTTCCACAACCCAGTCGGCAGAAATATCCAGAACAACAGAATTTCCACAACCCCAGCCGGCAGAAATTTTCATAAGCAAACGATAGGCAGATTTTTGAAATTTTGCGAGCATAGCGTAAGTTCAAAAGATATGTCTGAGCCGATAGGCGAGTTTATCTTTTGAACTTACAATAAGCGGCGCAGCAAAATAAAAAAATCAACGTGTTTGCTTATGAAAATATCTGCCGGCTGGGGGGAAGGAAAATCAACGTGTTTGCTATGAAAATATCTGCCGGCTGGGGAAGAGGATTAAAAATGTAAAAGATAATAAAATTAATATATGATATAATCAAATCTAACATAACCAGAGCAAATTAACAAAAATCATGGAGGCAATATGGAAAAAGTAATAGAGGTAAAAAATCTAACTAAAGAATATAAAGAACAAAAGGCAGTTGATAATTTATCATTTGATGTATATGAAGGAGAAATATTAGGATTACTTGGACCTAACGGAAGTGGTAAAAGTACAACTATAAATTCAATTTTAGCATTGCTTAAATATCAGAACGGAAGCATAAAAATATTTGGTAAGGATATGAAACCCGATTCGTACGATATAAAATCGAAAATTGGAGTCATTTTTCAGGAGGTTGCAGTATTTAATGAATTAAATGTATATGACAATATAAACTATTTTTGTGGATTATACATAGAAGATAAAAATATCAGAAAGCAATATGTAGAAGATGCCATTGAATTAGTAGGACTTGGTGAATTTAAAAAATATTTGCCAAAACAACTTTCAGGGGGACTTTTAAGAAGATTAAATATTGCCTGTGGAATAGCACATAAACCAAAACTTATTTTTCTTGATGAACCAACAGTAGCAGTCGACCCACAGAGTAGAAACAATATTTTAGATGGAATTAAGAAATTAAGAGACGATGGTGCCACAATAGTTTACACAACACATTATATGGAAGAGGTAGAGATACTTTGCGATAGAATTATAATTCTTGATAAAGGAAAAATAATAGCTCAGGGAACAAGCGAAGAACTGAAACAACAGGCAAATATTGAAGAAAAAATAGAACGTGTAGGACCTACATTAAATGATGTATTTTTGAAATTAACAGGAAAGGAATTAAGAGATTAATGTTTATTCATAATTTGAAATATACGATAAAAACATTGTTTAAAAATAAAATATTAGTCTTTTGGACATTTGCCTTTCCGATTATTCTTGGAATATTTTTCAATATGGCATTTTCCAACATAGAAAAAGATGAAGTATTAAAAGTGTTTGATATTGCAGTCGTAGATAATGACGAATTTGAAACGCAGGAAATATACAAAAACGCATTAAAAGAATTATCGGATAATGATAATAAAGACAAATTATTTAATATCAAATATGTAAGTAATAAAAAAGCAGATTCCCTATTAGATGATTCTAAAATTGAAGGATATGTTGTATTTAAGAACGACGAACCGCAGGTTGTAGTAAAGGCAAATGGTACATATCAAACATTACTTAAGTTTGTCATAAATGAAATCAGACAGAATGAAACAATAGTAGAAGAATTGACCGAAAAAAATATAGAAAACGAAATAGCAAACGGGAATTTTACATTTGATAAAGACAAAATAGTAAATCAAATATTAGACAAAATTAATGATGAACAAGTTAATTTGAAAAATATTTCTAATTCAAATTTAAGTTATATGCAAATAGAATATTATACTTTAATTGCGATGATGTGTATGTATGGTGGAATATTCGGGTTGACTGCAATAAATAACTGTCTGGCGAATATGAGTAGCAAGGGAAAAAGAATTTCCGTGTCACCAAATAAAAAAAGCACAATTATTTTGAGTTCGACTATAGGAAGTTATGCGGTAAGTCTGGTAGGACTTGCGGTACTTATGGCATTTTTGACATTTGTAATAAAAGTTGATTTTGGAGAAAATCTTTTGTTAATTATTTTACTTTCCATGGTAGGAGATCTGGCAGGAATTGCACTAGGGGTAGTAATTGCTTCAATATTCAGAGTGTCAGAAGGTGCTAAGACAGGAATAACTATTGCTGTTACAATGTTCTTTTCTGTTTTTTCAGGAATGATGGGAGTTACATTAAAATATGTAATTGATAAAAATGTGCCTATAATTAATCTGATAAATCCAAATAACTTAATAACTGATGGCTTTTATTCATTATACTATTACGATACTTTAGACAGATATTTTAGAGATATCATTTATTTGATTATATTTATCATAATTTGTCTATTAATTTCGTTTGTTAGCTTAAGGAGGGAAAAGTATGACAGTATTTAAGACTATTTTAAAGATATTAAATAAATTAAAGGGAATGATTATTTTATATACTGCCATACTTGTTGCAATAACAGCGCTTAATCAGACATCAGGTAATAATATGACAAATTTTGAAGATTCAAAACCAAGTGTGTTAATTGTAAATAAAGACAGTGAAGATAATATTGCTAAAGGCTTTGAGGATTATATAAGTAAACATTCAGAAATAAAAGATATAGATACAAAAGACGAAGACAAAATAAATGATGCAATTTTTTACAGAGACGTAAATTATGTAATTTATATACCAAAAGATTTTGGAAAAAATTTATTAGATGGAAAGAATCCTTCGTTGGAATATAAATCATGTGGTGATGAATATTCTTCATATGCCCAAATGATGGTGGAAAAATACATAAAAACCGTGCTTATTTACAAGGATTATTATAGTGGAGCTGAGTTAATTTCAAAAGTAAATAAAGTTGTGGACAAAGATACAAAGGTTTATATGAAAACGACTTTAGATACATCAAAGTTAAGCAGCATGACACAGTATTTTAATATCCTAAATTACGCCTTGCTTGCAGGATGTGTGTATTGCATCAGTATGATTTTAGCAAGTTTAAATGATGAGACTGTAAGAAAGAGAACAATTATAAGCAGTTTCAATTACAAAAAATATAATAGAATCGTACTATTATCAAATTCCATAGTAATATTTGCAATGTGGATTTTATATATGATTTTGGCATTGATTTTGTTTAAAGACTTAATGTTTAGTTCAAATGGTTTAGGCTATGTTATAAATTCATTTGTATTTACGATATGCAGTCTGACCATAGGATTTTTAATTGGAAATATTACGCAGAATAAGAATGCTATTGGTGGAATAGTAAATGTAATAGCACTCGGCACATCATTTCTTTGTGGATGCTTTGTGCCATTTGAATACATGCCTGATTATGTATTGAAAATAGCACATATATTGCCAACATATTATTATGTAGCAAATAACCAACTGATAAAAACTATGGAAGTTTTTAATTTTGAAAGCATTAAACCATTGTTAATAAATGGGGCAGTTATAGTAATTTCCAGTTTTATATTTGTCGCAGTAACAAATTATGTAAGTAAAAGAAAACAGATAATAAATTAAGAATTTTAAAAATGCTATTTTATAGTTTTTTATCAAAAATACCCGGTTGTGAAAATGGTTCACAACCGGGTATTTGTTTTTATTATTTGCTACATTCTAAAACAAAGGCTTTAGCAGCAACTTCGGAATTTTCATAGACACCTGCTCCTAAATAATTAGCCTCCATTCTTAAAGTTTTTTAAAACTTATAGTCCTTCTTTAATACAGTTATTAAAACTTATAGTCCTTCTTTAATACAGTTATTAAAACTGATAATACCTGTTTCATATTAATAGGCTTTGGTATATGAGCATTCATTCCGGCTTCTTTACATGTCTTTATGTCTTCAGCAAATGCATCAGCAGTCATTGCTACAATAGGAATATTTCGTATATACGCATCTTCGCTTTTCCTGATTTTACGTGTAGCTTCTTTTCCGTTCATTACAGGCATTTGGATGTCCATTAAAATTAAGTCATAAAAGCCTTTGGAAGAGGAAGTCAAAGTGTTTATGCATTCAAGACCATTTACGGCACGGTCACATGAAACTTTATATTCGGAAAGCATTGTTTTAATAATTTCCCAATTTAAATCATTGTCTTCTGCAACAAGTACATGTAATGAAGAAAAATCATAATTTTTTTCATATAATGAATCCGGATTTACTGTATCTAAATGCTTGTGTTCGTTAAGTACTGCTAAATCAAGGTAAACAGTAAATGTAGTTCCTTTCCTTAATTCGCTTTTACAATCAATTGAGCCGTTCATTAAATCTACAAGCTGTTTAATAATGGCAAGGCCTAAACCGGTTCCCTGAATTTTATTAGTTCGACTGTCAAGAGCTCTGGTAAATGAATTATACATTGTTTCCTGAAATTCTTTAGTCATACCGATTCCGTTATCAGAGACAACAATTTTTAGTCGTATTTTTTCGTCATCATCCGGTAATCGTGACTGACTTATATCAAATAAAACTTTTCCACCATTGTCAGTATATTTTACGGCATTAGTTAAAAGATTAGTTATTATCTGATTAAGTCGTAAAGGATCAGCTGACAAAGTTTCGTAAATAATGTCATGCATATTAACCTCAAGCGAAATGCCTTTATATTCAGCCTGAGGGCGAATAATACTAACAACTTCATTTACACAGTCCTTAAGTGAAAAAGGTTCTATAGAAATAGCCATTTTCCCACTCTCAATTTTTGAAATATCTAAAATATCATTTATTAATGTTAAAAGATGATTTCCGGCAAGAGAAACTTTATCCAGACATTCGCCCATATATTCAGGATCATTTAAATGTTTTTTCGCAATTTGAGTCATTCCCAAAACGCCATTCATTGGAGTACGGATATCGTGAGATATAGTGGACAAAAATTGTGTTTTTGCCTGACTTGCATGTTCAGCTTCACTTGCAGCTTTTCTTAAACTATGATTAATTGATAATATGTAAAATGTATCAAGAATTGTTAAAAACAATACTGTTCCACATATAATTGCAACAATACTCCAGTTCATATTAACTGAATTAATATCCTTTACAGGAATATATCCTATGATGTATAAATCTAAATTTTTTCCAAAACTTGAATAGTACCAATAGCAATTTTCGTTACGATAGTCTTTGTATTGAAGCAAGCCACTATCGGACGATTTAATTTTGTTAGCAAGCTCGTCGACTTTATTGTAATCATTTTGAAAATTGTATCCGCGAATATAGTCATAAAAAGTTCTTGATTTCATCGAAGGAGACTGAATAACATATTCACCGTTAGAGTTAATAAGACTGATTTCTGCTGATTTATATTCAGTTGGAAATGCACATGCATTTTTTAGGTAATCAACAGGAAGCAATCTTAAAAGCAGGTAAGGCTTTGTCTTATTGTTACCAATATTTAAATAAACTCTAGTACCAACACTGATGACAGTCTGTTGTAGTCCGTCAACGCGATATTTACCAAGAACATAAACCTGACCGGATTGTGATTTAAACATATTCTGCATTTTTTTTATCATTGCATGACATGCATTGGTATCTGTATCATAAAATGTTTTGTAACAGTTAACAGAGTAATTTCCATTTTTATCTGCAATAGTAGAAATAGCTGAGAAGTCATCCATATCAACGAAGTGTGCATAGCGGTTGCCCTGTGTGTTAATATTCTGCACAAATTTTATTGCTTCATCTATAGTCATATTATTGCTGGAAATGTAGTGAGCCCAGTTATCGACATATCCTTTTTCTGCATGTAAATAGCTTTCAGTAAGCTGTTTCATAGAGTCAGTAGAGTCGCAGAAATTATCTAAACGTAAGGCGACGCTTTTGTTTTCCGTAGTAATAGAATAGGAGTAGGAAGATAAAAGTGCCACTACAATCATAATAATATTGCATAAGAGTAAAAGAAATTTTTGGATACTAGTTTTTTTAGTATACTTATTTGTATATTTATTAGCTGAGTTATCTTTTGAATTATCTTGTGTCACAATAATCTCTCCTTTCGCAAAATTTAGTAATAATTTGCTTGCAAAGAAGCAATAAAAGTATTAATTTTCCGAACCAAATTATATTATCTAATTATAACATATTGAGTAAAATTTAACTATAATAATCCCTATAATGTGATACAATATTTAAGGTACGACTGAAAAAGGAAAGGATAAAAATTAATGGAAAAAAAGAGGGACGGGTTTAAGAGTAGAACAGGATTTGTAATTGCATGCATAGGGTCGGCAGTAGGTATGGGAAATATTTGGAGATTTCCTTATATGGTGTCAGACTGGGGAGGTATGACATTTTTAATCCCATACGTTTTATTTGTTATTTTAATTGGGGCAACAGGGCTTATCGAAGAAATGGCGCTTGGAAGAGCTGCTAAAGGTGGACCTATTAAAGCATTTGGCAAATGTACTGAAGTTAGGACAGGTAATAAAAGAATCGGAGAAGTGATTGGTGCACTTCCGGTTATCGGTTCATTAGCATTAGCAATAGGATATACGGTAGTTGTAGGATGGATATTTAAATATACATATTTAGCAATTACAGGTCAGCTTTCAGATATGGGACATGATATGGATGCTATTGGCGGAATGTTTGGAAGTACAGCTACAAGCTATGGAAATAACTTATGGCTTGTAATCGCAGTAATTGTTACAGCCGTAATAATGGCATTTGGAATTGCCGGTGGTATCGAAAGGGCAAACAAATTTATGATGCCACTTCTTTTTGTATTGTTTTTGGGATTAGGAATTTATGTATTTACGCTTCCGGGTGCAAGTGATGGATATAAATACATATTTACAATAAATCCTAAAGGATTGCTTGACCCGAGATTGTGGATTTATGCATTTGGACAGGCATTTTTCTCATTATCAATAGCAGGAAATGGAACAGTAATTTATGGTTCATATTTAAGTGAATCAGAAAATGTAGTAAGTTCTGCAAGAAACGTAGCAGTATTTGATACAGTAGCAGCATTACTTGCAGCATTTGTAATAATTCCGGGAATGGCTGTTGGTGGAGCAGAATTGTCTTCAGGTGGACCGGGACTTATGTTTATCTATCTTGTAAATGTATTTAATGGAATGCAGGGTGGAAAGATTGTAGGAATAATTTTCTATATTTGCGTTTTATTTGCGGGAATGAGTTCTCTTGTAAATTTATATGAGGCACCGATAGCAACATTGGAAGAAAGATTAAAATTTAAAAGACCGGTAGCTGTTTTGAGTATAGCGGTAGTTGGCTGCGCAGTTGCGCTTGTTATTCAGGGAATTGTTTCAGGATGGATGGATGCAGTATCAATTTATATTTGTCCATTAGGTGCAATGCTTGCAGCAATTATGTTCTTCTGGGTTGCAGGGAAGGATTTTGCAATTAGTGCAGTAAATAAAGGCAATAATAAGCCGATTGGCAAATGGTTTATGCCACTTGGAAAATATGTGCTTGTACCATTAGCGTTTATAGCACTTGTGGCTGGAGCAATGCTTGGAGGAATAGGCTGATAATGTTAAAAAAAGAAACAGCATATTATCATCTTCCCGGATTATTTGAATTTTACGGGCTGTATAGTGAGTTTTTACCATTATTTCGTGAACATAGAGAATATTTTTATGACTGGTGTGATATTGGTTCTATATATGGAGCTCCGGCTGATTGTGTTTGGGGCGGAGGCCGTGTTGGCTTTGGAGAAAATAATCCAAAAGAAGTTTTAGCATTAATGAAGGAATATGGCATTTCAGCAAGACTGACATTTAGTAATTCATTGTTAAGAACTGAACATCTTTCAGATAAAAAATGTAACGAGTTATGTGCTATGTTTGGAGAAAAGAATGGAATACAAAATGGTGTAATAATTCATTCAGATTTGCTATTAGAGTATTTAAAAAATAAATATCCGGAATTCTATTTTGTCTCATCAACAACTAAGGTGTTAATTGATTTTGAGCAATTAGAATATGAGATGAATAGAAATGATTTTCTATATGTTGTTCCGGATTTTCGGTTAAATAAAGAATTAGATAAATTGAATAGGTTATCAAAAAAGCAGAAGGATAAAGTTGAATTTTTATGCAATGAATGCTGTTGGTTTGGTTGTGCTGACAGAAAAAAATGTTATGAAACTGTAAGTCGCAAAAATCTAGGAGAAAAATTTACAGAGCATCGTTGCACGGCTCCTGATGCAGAGAGTGGGTATAAATTTTCTAAAGCAATGACAAATCCCGGTTTCATTGGTATAGATGATATAAAAAATATTTATATGCCTATGGGCTTTTCAAATTTTAAAATTGAAGGACGAAGCTTAGGAAGTGCTTTGATTCTGGAATTTTTACTTTATTATATGACTAAGCCTGAGTATCAGATTCATGTCAGAGAAAGAATTTACTTGGACAACATGTTGGATTTATTTTAAAAGTAGCATAGTAGCCTGGCATTTGGTTTGTGACTTGGATTTTATCCCAAAAAGATGTTATGTATTTAAGCAAATTATATTTATATAAATCTGAGCGAGGAAATGGATATGCACATTAAATGTTGGAATTTGTCATTAAAAATGCAAGGGAACTTAAATTAAATGGCATAGTTAATAACTATATGTTATTAGGAATAAGGAGAAGGACATGAAAATAGCCATCGTTGATGATAATGAGGATGACAGAAAGAGACTGCAAGAGGAAATTACAAAAATTTGCGATAACAAATCAAGAAAAGATTTTGAAATTACAGAATTTTTTAGTGGAGAAGATTTTATAAATTTAATAGAGAAAAATGAAAACAAAAAATATTTTGATATTGTATTCTTAGACATTTATATGAATGGAATTACAGGAATTGAAACGGCAAAGAAACTAAGAGAAACAGACAATCAGTCAAAGATAATATTTATCACAACAAGTAATGAATTTGCCAGTGAAAGCTATGAAGTTAAAGCATATGATTATCTGATAAAACCATTTAGTAAAGAGCGTATACTTAAAACTATAGAAAGAATATTTGAGGATGAAAAGAAAAATAAAAAAATATTAGATTTACCGGATGGACAGATTATACCAATTGATTCTTTATTATATACAACTTTTTCAGGGCATTATGTAACAATTTACCTTATTGATGGGAACAAAATCCAATTAAGATGCACACAGAAAAATTTTGAAGCATGTATACAAGAACATAAGGAACTTATTCAATGCTTTAAAGGAATAGTAGTTAATATTACAAAAGTAGATGGGCTTGAGGAAGACAGATTTAAACTGATAAATAAAGAATATGTTCCAATTAGCAGGAGAAAATATGCAGAAGTAAAGAAATCTTACACAGATTATCTGATAGAGAGATTAAGACAAGGGGAGGATATATAAATGTCTAATTTAAGAATATTTGAGATAATATTATATTCGTGTCTTAATTTAATTCCATACTTAGGACTTGCAATTTATCCCTTTATTGATAAACTACGTTTTTCAAAGAAAACAACAATGTTTTTTGCAATTATTCTTACAATATTTCAAAATGCGATGGGGATATATGCAACAACCTGTTCGCAAAGTCAGAAAGGACTTATTTCCCTAATAAGTACGGTAAGTTATGCAGCGTTCTATTTTATTGCCATAAAAGATTATTTTGGAAAACTTGTATTTGTGCTTCTTATAGTATCAAATTTTGCTAATTTTATTGTAATGGCAGGAAAATGCATGGAAGGTCACATATTTCCGCAAATGGCCATACAAAATAACCGTTGGACATTTTCATTATGCACAATAATTGTGCAGATAATATTTGTACCAATTATATTTATATACTTTAAAAAATATATAAAAGGTCTTGCAGACATTAAAATTAATGGAAAAATGTGGAGATACCTATGGATGATACCTGCCACATTTTATTTATTCTGGTATCACGGTCTGTATTTTAACTCTAAATCTTCATTGGAACTTGCTTTAAATTATGTCAGTCTAATATTTACATTTTTAGTAAATGTAGGTGCACTTCTGGTATATGGAGTATTAATCAGTGCAATGTTTGAATTTGAACACAATTTAAAACTACGTGATGAAAACAAACAGCTTGCACTTCAGAATCTTCGTTATGACGAAATGAAAAAACAGATGGATGCAACAAGAAGGGCAAGACATGACTTGAGACATCACATAAGTGTTGTACATGCAATGGCACAGAATAATGAATGCAAAAAAATAGAAGAGTATCTGGGAAAATATCTTAAGCATTCATATTTGAAAAATCCAATTGTATATTGTGGAAATTTTGCATTAAATACGGTGCTTGTATATTATGTGCAGGAGGCTGAAAATGCAGATATAAAGATAAATATAGATATTGCATTGCCAAATGAAATAAGTATTAAAGATGCTGATTTAACAGTATTGTTTGGCAATTTGATAGAAAATGCAATAGATGCATGTGAAAATGTTCAAAAGGATAAACGAAGTATAGAGTTAAAAATACATAGACCAAATGCTGGTTCAATAGTTTTTTCAATAGATAATACTTTTGATGGAAATATAAAAATGAGCGGAAATAAATTTTTATCCACAAAGCAAAATGGAAGTGGAATAGGAATTGAATCAGCAAAATATGTTGTAGAAAAGTACAATGGAGACATGAAAATAGAAATAAATGACAACAAATTCTGCGTAAGTGGAGTTTTATTACAATAAAAAGGAGACGTATTTTATGTAACCACTTGATGCCTAAAAATGACCGCTTGATGCCTAAACATAGAAAAGGGGTATCTTTTTATTTTATAATTTATATGTAAATTAGTTTCAGAATAATTTATTTAATTGACTGCACTAAAGATAGTACAGAAATAAACTATTCTAGTCTAGGGGATTTAATTGACTATAGGAGGGCATAGGATGAGAAAAAAATGGACACGATTTTTAAGTATGTCATTATCGTTGGCAATGATTTTAAGTAATAATATAATGCCGGTTGCGACATATGCAGACACAAATGATAATGAAAGCGAAACAGTAATTTATGCAGATGATATGGCGTACGACAAGACAACAGGACATTTTTATAAGTTAAGTAGTGTGGGAACATACGAGCAGGTAAATG
>OKSC01001031.1_pt1 | contig 29507 bp, 28 predicted proteins | sample 1601161 | NCBI WGS metagenome assembly OKSC01 (sample SAMEA3541552, study PRJEB24748) | human gut metagenome | biome: human gut; feature: human-associated habitat; material: faeces | place: China | collected 2012 | reverse complement strand
CCGACCCCACGCTTAGGAGGCGTGTGCTCTATCCAGCTGAGCTACTGAGACATTTGTATGATTTATTCAATTTTCACTGCTCGAAGGAAACGAACAATCTGCCGCTTAGGAGGCGGTCGCTCTATCCAACTGAGCTACTGGTGTATACGCCTCTGTATTCTACCCAAATTTTTCTTGTCTGTCAAGAAAATACGTCACTTTTTTTGCTTCGAGAAGCATATACTGTCAGGTAGCGTTTTCGGGCGGCATTGCGCGAGGGCAGACTGCCGCCCCGGAAGGAAGGTGAAACCATGTACAGCTGTGACGACCCCTACGCCGATCTGGACGATCTGATCTTTGAAAAAGGAGACGGCGGCCCCAGCGAGCGCTGACTCCCCATCCATATCGGCCTGCCTCTCCCTTTTCGACGGGGCGAGGCATTTTCCCTTTTCAAACTATACAATATATAATATTGCACAATTCATTGCCGAAAAGGCGCAAATCTTTGGCGGGATTTCGACTTGCGCCGAACTGCGCAGAATGGTATGATACCGGGGTTGGAATTTTGAAAAAGAGGAATATTATTATGGAAATTTATCTGATTGGTCTAGCCGTAGCGCTGGTCGGCGGACTGCTCATGTCCCGCCTTACCCGTCTGCTGCATCTTCCCGCTGTCACGGCCTATCTGGTCGCCGGACTGCTTCTCGGGCCGTTCTTCCTTGGACGGCTGAACGTTCCCGGACTCGGCTTCAACACCCTTGACGAAGTGAACATCCTCAGCATCGTCAGCCAGACTGCTCTGGGTTTCATTGCCTTTGCCATGGGCAACGAGTTCCGTCTGAGCCAGTTGCGCACCATCGGCTCCCGCGCCATCATCATCGGCATCTTGCAGGCCGTGATCACCACCGTGGTCGTGGATGTTGTGCTTCTGCTACTGCATCTGTTCTTCCCCCACATCATTTCTGTCCCCTGCGCCATCACTCTGGGTGCCATCGCCGCCGCGACAGCCCCTGCCGCCACGCTGATGGTGGTTCGTCAGTACAAGGCGGACGGCCCCATGACCCGGCTGCTGATGCTGGTGGTCGCGCTGGACGACGCCGTGGGTCTGTTGCTGTTCTCCGTGTCCTTCGGCATTGCAACGGCACTCTCCAACGGGCAGGTCAGCGTGCTGGCCGTGGTCGTCGAACCCATCGTGGAAATTCTTCTGTCCGTTGGTCTCGGCGGCTTTATGGGGCTGCTGCTCCACTGGGTGGAGCGGTTCTTCCATTCCCGCAGCAAGCGTATGTCCCTGTCCGTCGCCTTCGTCATGCTGACGGTGGGTCTGAGTATGCTGGAATTCCAGATCGGCCCCGTCCACTGCGGATTCTCCCTGCTGCTGGTGTGCATGATGACCGGCACTATCTTCTGCAATGTCTGCCCCACCTCCGAGGAGCTGATGGAGCGTGTGGACGGCTGGACGATGCCGCTGAACATCCTGTTCTTCGTCATCTCCGGCGCGGAGCTTGACCTCAACGTTCTGTCCCAGCCCGTGACCCTGATCGTCGGCATCATCTATATTATCGCCCGCTCCGCCGGCAAGTATTGCGGCGCGAACCTGAGCTGCCGCATCACCAAGGAGCCGAAGTCCATTGTGGATCATCTGGGCATTACGCTGCTGCCCCAGGCCGGTGTGGCGCTGGGTATGGCCATCACCGCCGCTTCCCTCTCCGACGGCGCGCTGGCGAGAAACGTCGTGCTGTTCGCCGTGCTGGTTTACGAGCTGGTTGGCCCCACGCTGACGAAGCGCTCCCTGCTGGCCGTGGGGGAGATTCGCCCCGAAGGCCGCACCAACGCCCGGAAGCAGAACGATCCGAAGGAAGCAAAGTAAACTTCCCCAAAAGCATTATAGCCCGGTTCGGTATACGCCGAACCGGGCTGTTTTTACGATTTAATTCTGTACTCCGTGGTGAACGCCGGGGCTGTTTTCCGTCAGGCGTTCAAAGGAATACCCATTGTTCAGTCCCCAGACGATGATGTCCTCCACCGCGTCCACGCTGAAATCGTGGATGTCATGCTGCAAAACCACGGAGACCCGGTTCTGGCTGACGCCTGCCGTCACGTTATTGAATACCGTCTGTGCCTTTTTCGCGCCGCCGGCGTCGTTGCTGTCCACGTTCCAGTCGAAATACTGGAAGCCCGCGTCCTGCACCGCCCGGGTCAGCAGGCTCATCAGTCCCACATAGCTGTGGGCGCTGACGGTGTTGGAGCTGCCGCCGGGGAAGCGCATCAGGGTCGTCTTTACGCCGGTATTCTGGTAAATAACGTCCTGCATCCCCAGCAGGTCCGCAAAATACGCCTCCGGACTGGCATAAATGCGCTCATAAACGTGGGACATGGTGTGAATGCCGATGCTGTGTCCCCTGTCCACGATCTCCTTCATCATCTCGCCGTAGCCCCGGTTGGTGACAAAGAAGGTTGCCTTCACGCCGTAGCTGTCCAGCACGTCCAGCAGCTGCTCCGTATAGGGGCCGGGGCCGTCGTCGAAGGTCAGGTAAATGACCTTTCCCTCCGGCCATACGACCTCAGGTCGGGGAACTGCCTGCACCTCCACGGTTCTTGTGACGGTGGTCGTGTTTTTATAGCCATCGGTCACGGTGTAGGTCACGCTGTAGGTTCCGGGCGTCAGCCAGTCCACCTCGCCGTCCACCTGCACCTGCTGGGTCAGGTCGCCGTCCACGTTGTCCAGCGCGGAGTACCCCGGCTCCTGATAAAAGGTGCCGGTGGTGATGGCCATATCCGCGTCGCCCTCCAGAACGATTTCCGGCGGGATCGGGTCATAATAGGGCACCTCCCGCTCCGCGTAGCCGGGATTTCCGGAGGAATCCGTCACCGCGTAAATGATCTTCCCGTATTCCTCCGACCGAACCACCCGGTCGGTGATGTCGCCGTCATAATTGTCGATGGCCTTGTAGCCCGCCTCCTGATAGGGCGTGCCGGGAAGCAGCGTCCCGCCCGTGTCGGGCGCCAGGATGATTTCCGGGCATACCGTGTCCACAACACGCACGATGCGCTGTGCCTCGGCGTGCATTCCCCGGTAATCCGCCGCGTAGGTAAGGATATATTTCCCCGTTTTTTCATCATCGACCTTGCCCTGAATGCCGACAGAAACATCCTCCGGGGACATGCCGTCCTTCCAGAGCAGCGAGCCGCGGACGCAGAGGTGTGCTCCCGGGTCCTGAAAATGCCCGCCGTATTCCAGCATCATTTCCGGTTCGCCGTCCAGCTCCACGGAAAGAGAAAGCCGGTTTGCGGTGAGAACAAAGGCCACCGCGCTCAGCAGCAGGACAAACACTGCAGCAATGATCAATATCCACTTTTTCCCGCTTCTGCGAGGCTGTCTGTAAATCTGTTCCTCCATATGCGCCCCTCTTCCATTACGCCATTAGTTTACATAATCTTACACCATTCTATGCAAAAATGGAAGAGGTTTTTCAAAAAATTTTTTGAGCGCTGACGTTCTTTTTACCGCCCCGGCATTTTCATCAGCTCCGGCAGAAGCGGCTCAAATTTGACGCCGTACCAATGGGCAGGGGCGTTCACCGTATTCTTAATGCACCGGCAGGTGAAATCCGCGGCGATTTTCGCCGCATCCAGCCGATTTTTCCCCTGCATCAGCGCCCCGGTGAAGACAGCGGCAAAAATATCGCCGGTTCCGTGGCAGCCATTCCCTATCCGTTTGTGGCGGTATTCGTGCTGCACCGTTCCCTCTTGCAGGACAATGCCGGTGCTGTCCTCATCGAAGTCAACGCCGGTGAGCACGGCGCAGGGGTGATTCAGCCCATTCAGCAGTTGGTTAACATAATTTCTGCCAATATTTTCCTGATATGGTAAACCTGACAAAATCGCCGCTTCCGTGACATTGGGCAGAATGATGTCCGCCTTCCCGGCCAGCGAACCGATCGCCCGGACATAATCCTCGTCAAATCCGGAATACAGCTTTCCGTTATCCGCCATGGCCGGGTCAACGATGGCAACGCCGCCGGGGGCAAGCAGCCGGTCGATGATCTCTCCCGCCGCTTTCACCGCCTCCAGACTGCCAAGATAGCCCACGAGGATCGCGTCAAACGTAATGCCATTCTCCTGCCAGTGGTGCCAGATATCTGTCAGCGCCCCGTCGAAATGCACCACGGCGGGCTTGCCGAAGCCGCCGGTGTGGGTGGACAGCAGCGCGGTGGGCAGAATGCAGGCTTCCAGACCGCAGGCGGACAAAATCGGCAGCGCCACCGTGGTGGAGCACTGTCCGACGCAGGAAATGTCCTGCATGGTCAAAACACGGCGGTACATTCCTTCAGTCCTCTACATCCATGTCCAGCCCCAGCTCTCTCGGGCGGAACCGGGGGCAAACGCTTTCGGAGGTCACGATCACGGACGCCGCCAGCATGGCGCCGATCTCACAGGCTTCCTTCAGACCCTTGCCGTAGGTCAGGCCGATGGCCGCACCGGCGCAGAAAGCATCCCCAGCGCCGGTGGTGTCCTTCACCTCCAGCTTTCTCGCGGGGCAGTAGCCGCTCTCCCCGTGAAGATTGGCATACACCGCACCGTCCGCGCCCATGGTCACGATCATGGCCGGAATGCGGGCGGCCTGCACCTTCGCGGAAATAATGGGGATCATTTCCTCCGGGGTCTTGCCGGAATAGTCATCGGAAAACAGGATTCCCGCCTCCTGCTGATTGCAGACAAAGCAATCCGTGGACTGAAGAAAATCCCGTCTTTCCAACGCAATGCTCATATTCGCCACCACGGCATAGACAGGCTTTCCATACTTCTGCGCCAGCCGGAAGGTGCGCTTGACGATCTCCTTGTCCATGTCGATCTCGATGACGACGCTGTCCGCGTTTTGGAAAATCTCGTCGCCGTCCTGCTCCAGCGTGTGGGCAATGGGCAGCAGGTTCGGCCGCTGGGAGATGGACGCGGCCACATCTCCGTCGTCGTTGAAGACCGCCAGCCAGGTTCCCATGCCGTTTCTGGTTTTGCGGATATAGTCTGTATTCACCCTGTGGCTTTTCAGCTTGCGCACAACATCCACGCCGGTTCCGCTGTCGTCCACGAGACTGACAAAGGTGGGGCGAAGCTCGCAGTTTGCGATGTCCTCCGCCACATTCCGCCCGACGCCGCCGTGAATCTGCTCCACGCGCCCAGCGTTCCGCCCGGTGGGGATAAATGCCGACGTGGGATACCCCTTGATATCCACAAACACCGCGCCGATGACAACCATTCCCATGATAAGCCCTCCGTTTTTCTCCGTATTTTGCGTTTATTATACCATAGCATTTCCATTTTGCAACAAAGCTGCCTTTCTTTTTGCGGAAAATGATTGCAAACGGTCAATTTATCCGGTATAATGAAGCCATTATCTATCCGGCCACGCCGGTAGGCAGAAAATGGAGGAAGCTGAAATGTCAAGCAATGTACGTCCCGAGTCCATGGAACGCATCACGACCCCCACCCTCGCCAACGCCTTTATCGCCCAGCAGATCGAGGAGATCCGGGCGCAGGTAGGCAGCAAAAAGGTTCTTCTGGCGCTGTCCGGCGGCGTGGATTCCAGCGTGGTGGCCGCGCTGCTGATCAAGGCCATCGGCAAGCAGCTGGTCTGCGTCCACGTCAACCACGGTCTTCTGCGCAAGGGTGAGCCGGAGCAGGTCGTCAGGGTCTTCCGGGACGAAATGGACGCGAATCTCATCTATGTGGATGCCGTCGATCGTTTTCTCGACAAGCTGGCGGGCGTCTCCGACCCCGAGACCAAGCGGAAGATCATCGGCAAGGAATTCATCGAGGTATTCAACGACGAAGCGAAGAAGCTGGAAGGCATTGATTTTCTGGCGCAGGGAACCATCTATCCCGACATTCTGGAGTCCCACGGCGTCAAGGCGCACCACAATGTTGGCGGTCTGCCCGAGGGCATGACCTTCGAACTGGTGGAGCCAGTCAAGCTGCTGTTCAAGGATGAAGTGCGTGTCGTAGGCGAAGCGCTGGGTCTGCCCCACAGCATGGTCTACCGCCAGCCCTTCCCCGGCCCCGGTCTGGGCGTGCGCTGCCTCGGTGCCATTACCCGTGACCGTCTGGAAGCTCTGCGGGAAGCCGACGCGATCCTGCGGGAAGAATTTGACAAAAATGGTCTTGCCGGCAAGGTCTGGCAGTACTTCATTGCCGTGCCGGACATGAAGAGTGTCGGCGTAAAGGACGGCAAGCGCTACGAGGGCTGGCCCGCCATCATCCGTGCGGTCAACACCACCGACGCCATGACGGCCACCATTGAAGAGATCCCCTATCCCCTCCTCCACCACATCACCGCCCGCATCACGCATGAGGTTGACGGCATCAACCGTGTCGTGCTGGATCTGACCCCCAAGCCCACTGGGACGATTGAGTGGGAGTAAATGAATTTTCCCGATTTTCTGTTTTTCCCGGGTTAAGACCCGGAAAAGTCGAGAATTTCAGAGACTTTCTCCCGATTTGATAGCAGATTGATAGCACTTGATACAAAGCTACCCCGTTATTTTACTGCACTGTGCAGGGTGGCTAGCAGGTGTTGTCCATTCCAATCCCATATATGAGCAAATGGCTCAACTGACTTTTCTGTGGTCAGTTGAGCCATTTTTCTTTTTCTTCAAATCAATCCATATCCTCTTTCAGCGCGTTCACAATCAGATCATTCATCCCCTGAGAAGGAATCGTCTTTACCCAGCCGGGCTTATGGTCATACTCCGGATATTTGTATCGCCACTGGTCGTATTCTTCCTTAGTAATTTCTCCAGCTTCCAACTTGGCAGCTTCCTTCTGCCAGCTGGTGAACATATCGAGCAGATTCAGATAATCGCTCCCTCTGCTTTTGTCCAGCCGCAGGCAAAGTTCCCCATCGATCTCTCCGATTTTCAGACCGTAACGATCTTCCAATGCAAAGAATGTATGCATCAGACCAATGTAGCTGTCAATGTCCGGAAGATCAATCGCCTTGGGTGATACATCCAGAACACCTGCCAACTTTTCCATGATCTCCGCTTTGGGTGTGCGGGTTTCGGATTCGTACTGAGCTAGACGAATATCCGCAGACCGCTCCGGAAAGCCCACCATCATGCCCAAGTATTTCTGTGTCATTCCCCGAAGATTTCGGAAGAAATGGATTCTTTCACCTGTTGCCATCTTCATGCATCTCCAATCCATGTTATCTATGTAATTGGAATATAGCATATCAGTTTAACCATGTCAAGCAATTCCTAAACAATATTGCTTTATTATCACTTGACATAAACAATTTTGTTTAGTATAATGCAAATGCTAAGCTTTATAGTTTAGCATGACAATTGAATAAACTTAAATATGATAACATGGGCTTGAACTGCCAAGTAGCAGGTTATCAGAAAGAAACGAGGAAAGGAGGTAAGTTGCCTATGGCAGAAAGCGTTTTCATGAGAGTCAGCGAAGTTGCTGAGGAATTGGGTGTATCTCAGTCTTACGCCTACAAGCTGGTTCGCCAGCTGAACAAGGAACTGGCAGAAACTGGATGTATCATCATCCCCGGCAGAATCGACCGTAAGTTCTTCCACGAGAAGCTCTACGGAACCAGAAATCAAAACTAAGGAGGTATCAACATGGCAGCATTCAAAAACAAGGACAACGGCACATGGTATGTGCAATTCCGCTACACCGATTGGCGCGGTGAGCGGCAGCAGAAACTGAAACGCGGCTTTCCCACAAAGAAAGCCGCACTCGCCTGGGAACGGGAGTTCCTGATGAAAAAGCAGGCAGATCTCAATATGACACTAGAGAGCTTTGTGGAGCTTTACACCCAGGATGTAAAGCCCAAGCTGAAGCTGAACACCTGGCTCACAAAGGAATCCATTATTCAGAAGAAGATTCTTCCGTATTTGGGGAAACGAAAGCTATCGGAGATTACACCGCAGGATATTTTCTGCTGGCAGAACGAGATTCGGCAGATAACCGACAAAAACGGGAAGCCGCTCTCCACCACCTATCTCAAAACCATCCACAATCAGATGAGCGCGATCTTCAATCACGCCGTTCGGTTCTATGGTCTGCAAAGCAATCCTGCCGCAAAAGCCGGGAGCATGGGTGAAAAGGAATCAACCGAAATGCAGTTCTGGACGAAAGAAGAATTTCTGAAGGTGATCGATGCAATGATGGATTCCCCCATCCACTACTACGCATTTGAAATGCTGTACTGGTGTGGGCTCCGAATTGGTGAGCTGTTTGCTCTGACACCGGACGACTTCAACTTTGAAGCCGGTACGGTCACGATCAGCAAATCCTATCAGCGTATCAAAGGCGAGGATGTCATTACCTGTCCCAAAACAAAGAAAAGCAACCGGGTCATTCAGATGCCGCAATTCCTGTCCGAGGAAATTCAGGATTACATCAAACAGCTTTACGGTGTGGAACACGACAGCAGACTATTCCCTTTAAGCAAGCATTCCATGAAAAGCGCAATGGAGAAAGCCTGTAAAGCCACCAGCGTAAAAGTTATTCGGCTGCATGATCTTCGTCATAGCCACGTCTCACTTTTGATTGATATGGGATTCTCTGCTTTAGCAATTGCTGAACGGGTCGGACATGAAAGCATCGACATCACTTACCGATACGCACACTTGTTCCCTACCCGACAGACAGAAATGGCAGTAAAACTGAACAACGAACGAATCAAGGAAGGAGCATAATTATGTCAGCGAAAAATATGGACAAGCACAATCGTTGGAGGAGCCGTCAGGTGGCATTTCGGCTATCCCCGGAGGAAGCCGATCTTCTGGACACCTATGTGAAACTCTCCGGGCTGACCAAGCAGGACTACATCACGAGGCGGTTACTGGAACAGGAAATCGTGGTTCAGGGAAATCCCAGAGTGTTCAAAGCCCTGCGGAATCAAATGGCGGAGATTCTCACTCAGCTTCAGCGAATCGAAGCCGGTGTCACCCCGGATGAGGAGCTATTGGATGTCATCCGCTTCCTCTCAAAAATCATGGATGGAATGAAGGAGGACACGGATGGTCGATGAAAAAAGAAAAACGACTGTTCCGATTCCGCCTGTTGGCGCAGACGGGGAACAGCCGATCTCAAATGAATCTACTGGCATTATATCAGGAGGCGAAGGCGAAATCAATTCCTCCGGCGAAATTTCTCAGGAAAATTTTCTGGAATTTCAAAGGCTCTATGACCGGCTCAACAATCCCGCCTACCTCCATACCGTGACCCTAAACGAACTGTACGAAACCACCTACCCCAGCAGGCCGCCAATCATCGACGGTCTGCTCTACCCCGGAACCTATCTGCTGGCAGGTGCACCCAAGGTCGGTAAATCCTTTCTGGTTGCACAGCTTGCTTACCACATCAGCACCGGGCAGGCGTTGTGGGATTATCCCGTTCACAAAAGCACAGTCCTCTATCTGGCTCTGGAGGACGATTACAAGCGGCTGCAAGATCGGATGTTCCGTATGTTCGGGGTGGACTGCACAGAAGAACTCCACTTCGCAACCTGCGCAAAGCAGATCGGCAACGGTCTGGAAGATCAGTTGGAGCTGTTTCTCAAGGAGCATCCCGATACACGATTGGTAATCGTAGACACGCTGCAAAAGGTTCGGGAGGTCAGCGGAGATGCATACAGCTATTCTGGCGATTATGAAATCGTCGGCAAGCTGAAACAGTTCGCTGACAAATACGGAATCTGCCTGCTGCTGGTGCATCACACCAGAAAGCAGCCTGCCAACGACAAGTTTGAAATGATCTCCGGCACCACAGGTCTGCTGGGATGTGCTGACGGTGCGTTCTTGCTGCAAAAGGAACGGGGTGCTTCTTTGAATGCAACGATGGATATCGTGGGGCGCGATCAAGGGGAACAGAAGCTGTATCTGGTTCGTGACCGGGAGCGGCTTATCTGGGAACTCGACCATGCGGAATCGGAAGTCTGTGAGGTTCCGCCAGACCCGATTTTGGAAAAGGTCCATGGATGGCTGGACGCAGAGTGGACAGGCACTGCAACGGAGTTGGTTCAGATTTTGAATCTGGAAATGAAGCCCAACGCCTTTACCCGGTATCTCAATGTGAACACAGGCAGACTGGAAAATGAGTATGGAATCGTTTACCAGAATGCCCGTACCCACTCCGGAAGGATCGTTTCTCTCAAGCGCATCCAACCCTCGCCGTGACGATGGTGACGGTCGTGACGATATTTTAGGGACACCCCCGGTGTCAAAAATATCGTCACCATCGACACAATCGTCACGCATCCCCTCGCATCCCCCGTCCCCACGATGAATCCGCAGAGTTCAGCGTGGACAAGCCTGAGAGAGAAGTTTGATTCTCTCTCAGGCGACGGACGGCGGTGATTGAAAAATCTTTTTGGAAATCACCGTTGTCCGTGGGCGGATTTGCAGTTTGTATCCCATCTGCAAGCCGCCCAGAGGCACTCGCAAGTGCCGCATTCCCCGTTCCCCCTCGGAGAGCCCACGATACTTTGCAGCCCCCGGATGAAAGTATCATAGTGGGTTATTACACTTTGAAAAAGTGCCGTTCTCTCCGTTTTCCTAATCTCACCGCTGTATATCAGCAGAAAGGAGCCCTATGGCAAGAAACGACGGGATTGACCGTACCATAGCACGAAACCAAAACCTAACCGCTTCCAAAATCACCAATGCGCAACGACACAATGAGCGTGAAAAGGATTCTTACACGAACCCGGATATTGTACCAGATCGTCTTGATTGGAATGTCCATTACAAAAAGCCCACCGGCAGCTACACGGAAATGTTTGAGCAGATGAAAGCAGACGGTGTCATCTCCACCCGTGGTCTGAAAAACGATGCCAAACTCTACGGTGAGCTGGTCTTTGATGTGAACTCCGCTTACTTCTACAATCACGGCGGCTATGAATTTGCAAAACAGTTTTATGCTGATGCCTACAAAGCCGCCGTGGAAATTGTGGGCGGTGAGCAGTTCGTTCTCTCTGCCGTGATGCACGCCGATGAACGGAACCGGGCCATGTCCGAAGCGCTGGGCGAGGATGTGTATCACTACCATCTCCATGTTGTGTATGTCCCGGTAGTTGAAAAGCAAATTTTATGGAGCAAACGCTGCAAGGACAAATCGCTGGTGGGCACTGTGAAGGAAACGATCATGCAGGTCAGCAGCAGTAAGAAGTGGCAGTCACAGCCATCCCTGGACGAGAACGGAAATCCTATGCTGACCGCAAAAGGAAAACCGATTCTGCAAAAATCTTACAGCGTCCTCCAGGATGATTTCTTTAACGCCATGCGTGCCGCCGGTTACACCGATGTGGAGCGTGGCGAACGTGCCAGCACAGAGGAGCATCTTACAGTTACTCAGTTCAAGGTTGCACAGGAATCCGCCCGTCTGGAAATTCTGGAAGCGCAGGTGGAAAAGAAAGAGCAGCAGCTACAGAAGATCGAACAGAAAACCTGTGTCCAGAAAACAACAGCTATCTCCCTTGCGGAGATTGACGGCATGGGCAGAAAGACCTTCACCGGAAAATTAGAGCTGACCCCACAAGAGGGCGAAGCTTTGAAACAGCTTGCCCGAAAAGGTGTTGTTGCAGATGCCGTGATTTCTGATTTGAAACAAAAGCTGACCTCTGCCCGGAAGGATGCCCGTATCTGGAAGGATCGTTACGAAAAACTTTTGGAGCAGACCAAGGATTATCTCACCGCAGTCAAGCGGGCACCGGAAAAAGTTAGAGCCTTCCTCGACCGGATTCTCCATACGGAACGGGAAGAATCCAGACCTGCCAAGCAGCGTGAGACAAGGCTGACAAAATAACCGTCTTGACCCGATAAATTCAAGAAAAAACCGATGGGAGTGTTTTGGACGATCTGGACATCGTCCGAACACTTTCCATTGGAAAAACACCCCATTTTCCCGGCTCAAGAGCCGAGAAATAATCTCAAATTCAGGAGGATTTTTATGAAAACAGGACTTACAAAAAAGCAAAAGGTCACAGAGGTGTTTTATAATGCCAAAGACCCCACCGCAGAAATCTACACCCACGATTCTAAGCTAAAAAAGCGGCTGATGGCATTCGCAGAGGAATACCCTGAGCTTTGCAGGCAAACAGACGATGACGGTCAGGGTGGGCTGTGGTTCGAGATTGCAAAGGAACGAATCAGTATACGCTTGACCGCTCCCTACTCACAAGAACGCCGGGAGGCTGCAAGCAAACTCGCAAAGGAAAACAACACATTTCGTGATTTACATTGAGGAGGCTGTTATGAAAAAAGTTGTAAGCTGTGCGTTCAATATCGATACTGCCAGCGTAGAAGTGAAATACGCCGACGGCTCCATGATCTCCATATATTGCCCAGCTGTGGAAGATGAAGTTGCGGAAAACATGTATCAGCGGTCGGAACTGGATTGGCTGATCTACAATGACCCATCCGCATACGCAGGTCTGATCCTGAATGGCGACCCGAAGACTTATCTGAAATCAGTCACAGAGTACAAACGTACAGACTAACTGAAAAACCGCCAGTGCTGGCACCAATGGTGCCGGTACTGGCGGCATTTCTCGCATCGCCCGAAAACAATTCTTAAGAATTCCTCTCTTGAAACGGCTCTCAATACCAGATACAATAGAATAAAACAAAGGCTTCCGAGGTGCATTATGAACACGATCGCCATTATCGATGATGACATTTACATTGGAAATATGCTGGAAGAACTGCTCCAGGGAGAGGGCTACAACATTCTACGGGCATACTCCGGCACGGAGGCGCTGCTTCTACTGTCTCAGAACAAGCCCGATCTGGTGCTGTTGGATTTGATGCTGCCGGGACTTTCCGGGGAAGAAGTGCTGCCCAAAATCCAGGGTGTCCCATCCATTGTGGTCAGCGCCAAGGTGGATGTGCAGGATAAGGTCAAGCTGCTGCTGGGCGGCGCGGCCGACTACATAACGAAGCCCTTTGACACCGCAGAGCTTTTGGCTCGGATTGCGGTGCAGCTTCGCAAGGCTGGCAGCAATCTGTCTGACCGAATCATCGTCGGCGATTTGCAGTTGGATTTAAACGCCCACACCCTGCGGGTCAAGAACAGCGAGATTCGGCTGACGAAGACAGAGTTTGCCATTTTGAAGCTGCTGATGCAGAATCCGGGGCAGGTCATTACCAAGTCTGTCATGTTGGACAGGATCAGCTTGGACACCCAGGACTGCACAGAAAGCTCCCTCAAGCAGCATGTCAGCAACCTTCGCAGGAAGCTTCGGGATGTTGGCGGCGAGGATACGATCGAATCCGTCTGGGGCATTGGTTTTCGGCTGGCGGAAAAATCTTGACGAAATCTTTACGCTTTTCTTGACCGTTTCCTTTCCCTTTTGCCCTTACAATGCGGTCATCACAGAAAAGGAGACGAATGATTATGGAATATGTCCTAACCACCGAGAATCTCGGAAAACAATACCGCCATTTCAAAGCCCTGGGCGATCTGACCATGCACGTTCCTAAGGGAGCCATCTACGGCTTCGTGGGCCGCAACGGTGCAGGCAAGACCACCCTGATCCGTCTTGTTTGCGGCTTGCAGGAGCCTACCTCCGGCAGCTTTACCCTGTACGGTATCAAAAACATCGATAAAAATATCGTCAAGTCCCGCCGCCGGATGGGTGCGGTGGTGGAGACCCCCTCCATCTATCTGGACATGACCGCAGAGGAGAATCTGCGTCAGCAGTACCGGGTGCTGGGACTGCCCTCCTTTGACGCCATCCCGGAGCTTCTGAAGCTGGTGGGCCTTCACAACACGGGAAAGAAAAAGGCAAAAAACTTCTCCTTGGGTATGAAGCAGCGGCTGGGCATCGCCATCGCTCTTGCCGGTGACCCGGACTTTCTGATTCTGGATGAGCCGACCAATGGCTTAGACCCCCAGGGCATCATCGAAATGCGGGAGCTGATCCTGCGGCTGAACCGGGAAAGGCAGATGACCGTTCTCATTTCCAGCCATATTTTGGACGAACTGAGCCGCCTTGCCACCCACTACGGCATCATCGACGGCGGTAAAATGGTGAAGGAGCTGAGCGCCGAAGAACTGGAAAATGCCTGCCGGAAATGTATGCGCATGGAAGTCACCAAGGTAACCGCCCTGACCCGGGTGCTGGAGGGTATGGGCATTGACTACAAGGTGCTCTCCGAAACCAAGGCAGATGTATACGCGAAAATCAACATCTCCCAACTGACGCTGGCTCTGGCAAAGGAAGGCTGTGAGGTGCTTTCCATTGAAGAAAAGGACGAAAGCCTGGAAAGCTACTTCGTGTCTTTGGTGGGGGGTGGCAGCCATGGGTAAGCTGTTGTCTGCCAACTTTGCCAGGCTGCGGAAGGACCGTTTTTTCTGGTGCTTGCTAGCTGCTGTGATTATCGCGTCTCTGGTCAATATCCTCAACAGCGCCCGGTCTTTTGAAGTTATGACCGAAAGCGGTTACGGGTTAACCCTGGAGGATTATTACTTTAATCAGGCAACCTTGATGGGTGTCTACTGCGCCCTGTTTGCCAGCCTGTTTCTCGGAACCGAGTATTCCGATGGAACCATCCGCAACAAACTGACCGTCGGACACAATCGGAGCCACATCTACCTATCCAACTTTCTTGTTTGTCTGGCTGCTTCTCTAACCCTGCTGGCTGCATGGCTTATCACCTGCTCTCTCGGATTTTTCCTCATGGGGCCGATGGAGATGGGCGCGTCCGGGTATGTTACCTATGTTCTGGTCGCAGTTGGATTTACGGCTTCCATCACGGCACTGTTTACGCTTGTGGGCAGTCTCTCTTCCAACAAGGCAATGACGGTCATCTACACTCTGGCGATCTTTCTTATTCTGCTTCTGGCCAGCAGCGCCATTTATGACCGCCTGTGCGAACCGGAGACGCAAGGGGGAATGGTCTACATCAATGGGGAATTTATAACCATTGACCCCACACCCAATCCTTTGTATCTCAGCGGTGCTGTCCGCAGGGTTTGGGAGTGCGTCCTGGACTTCCTGCCCACGGGACAGGCACTGCTGATGAACGAAGTCGCCATCGAGCATCCCCTCCGGGAGATGATTTTCAGCATACTGTTTACAGTCATGGTTCTTTCTGCCGGGTACGCAGCTTTCCGGCGGAAGGATATTAAGTGAGGTACCGGGTATGAGAAAACTGTTATCAGGCAACTTCGCCCGGCTATGGAAAAGCAGAGTGTTTTGGGTGCTGCAAGGGTTCTCCTTCGGCTTTGGTGTGTTTGTCTATGCCCTGGTCGCCTACAACACCCGCAATCTGGGACAGGGATGGCTGGAATATGAAGCCCACGGTTATTTTTATCTCTGGGTATTTTACATTGCGGTAATCATCGCACTCTTTGCCTGCTTCTTCATTGGGACCGATTATTCTGACGGTACCGTTCGCAATAAGATGATCGTGGGCCACAGCCGGGAAGAAATCTACCTTTCCTTTCTGCTGACGACCATTACCGCCGCATTTTTCTTTGTATTCGCCTATCTGCTGGCGGTGCTTCTTGTGGGTCTGCCCCTTTCCGGAACGGCAGTTCTGACCCATGTGCAGGCACAGCCCTGGCGGCTACTGGGTTGTGGGCTGGTGATCGTCGAATACGCTGCGCTTTTCACCATGGTATCCATGCTGGATAGCGACAAAGCCAGAAATATTGTCATTAGCCTGCTCATTGCTGTGATTCTCATTTTCAGCGGCATGATGGCCTATGGAAAGCTGTCTGCGCCGGAATATATACAGATCGTTGTTCCCCAGAGCGACGGCGGCATTTTGCTGAAAGATGGCGCACCTAATCCGGAATACCTCACCGGAACCATCCGCACTGCATTTGCGTGGCTCACCACCATTCTCCCCTCCGGCTCCACGATGCTGAGCCTGGACAAGCATCTCTCCTTCGATTGGCGAAATCCGATCTGCGCTGCGACCCTGACCGCTTTGCTCACCGTGATTGGAATCGGTGTTTTCAAAAAGAAAGACATAAAATAAGAGGTAATTATGGAACATCTGCTGCTGGCTGTTATTGCCATTCTGTTGACTGTGATTTTTGCCCTGCTGGGAAAAATCTACCTGATGCACAAAGCTACTTTGGAGATTGGGGAAGCCTTCGAGGTCAAACTGGCAGCAGATACCAACACCCTCATCGACATTTCCTCCCGGGACCCTTACCTGTGCCGGCTGGCAGCATCCATCAACACCCAGCTTCGGATTCTGCGAAAGCAGCGGCACAGGTACTTAGTCGGTGACCGGGAACTCAAGGAAGCTGTCACCAACATTTCCCACGATCTCCGAACGCCCCTCACTGCCATCTGCGGCTATCTGGATTTACTCCAAAGGGAACCCTTAAGTGAAAACGCCGTCCGTTATATCTCCCTCATTGAGAACCGGACAGAGGCCATGAAGCAACTGACCGAAGAACTCTTCCGCTACTCAGTCATTCTCTCTACACAGGAGTTGGAAATGGAAACAGTCTGCCTGAACGGCGTGCTGGAAGAAAGCATTGCCGCTTTCTACACTGCCCTCACCAGCCGGGGCATTCAGCCCCAGATACACATGAGCGGTAAGCGCATCGAAAAGCAGCTCAACCGGGACGCCATCAGCCGGGTGTTCAGCAATATTCTGAACAATGCCCTGAAATACAGCGACGGCGATCTGGAAATCACACTCCGCGACGATGGTGAGATTGTATTTGCAAACACCGCTTCCGGATTGAATGAGATTCAGGTTGGAAAGCTGTTTGATCGTTTCTTCACCGTGGAAGCCGCCCGGAATTTAGGTGGTCTTGGGCTGGCCATTTCCAAGACGCTGGTGGAACAGATGGGCGGAAATATCTCTGCAAAACTCGTCGATCATGTTTTATCCATCCAAATCCAGTTCAAATAGGACAGCAAGCCGCCAGCGCTGACACCACACATGGTCAGTACTGGCGACTTTTTTATTATGATATTCAATCATTTTCCTATCCTCAAATCGTTGTATACTATGAGGGGACGCCCTTAGGAGGAATGATCTTGACGCGTGAAGAGAAATTGATGATACGGATTGGACAGGGTGACATGGATGCGGTGGATGAACTGATCGGGCTTTTGTATCCTGAGATTCTCCGCTACTGTCTGTGGCATGCCCCCAACCCAGGTTTAGCCGAGGATGCTGCCCAGGAAACTTTCCTGAAAGCCATCCGCTATTATGACCGCTATGTACATAAAGGGAAATGCAAGGCGTTTTTATACCGAATTGCTGCCAACACTTGTGTGGATATGTACCGAAAGATGGACATTGGAGAACTATCCATCGAGGATATCCCGGCGGAGCTTCCCAGCGAGGAATCTGGATTTGAGCGGATTCACGCTGATCTGAATTTCCACCAGCAAATCCGCTCCCTGCCCCCGGAACAGCAGGAGATACTGCTGCTCCGGTTCGGTCAGGAGCTGACCCTGCGGCAGATTGCTCAGGTCACCGGGGTGCCTCTGCGTACCGTCCAATCCCGGCTTCGGGCAGCTCTGAAAAAAATCAAATCCCAGCTTGAAAAGGAGGAGCATTGTGACAAATAACGACTTAGAAACCCGACTGCATCAAGCCTACCAAGGGGCAGATGTTGAGGTTCGTTCATCTTCCATGTCTGAAGCGATATTGTTGGCCCGGAAGGAGGCGTACTCCCGGCGGCAACGGCTTTCCTTCCCGCAATTCCTATCCATGCAGATTCGCTTCATTGGCTGGAAGGTCTGGGCTGTGCAGGCTACTTGTCTGCTTGCGGTCTGCTGGCTGCTTTCCCAGCTCTTTGGACAGGGATATTGGAAAGACCCCCAATCCGTGGCAGGGCTGCTGGCCTGTCTGTCCCTTCTCACTTTTATGACAGCACCGCCGTTTCTTTACCGCTCCATCCGTTATCGGATGCAGGAAGTGGAAGCAGCAGCCCGGTTTTCTTCCGTGCGGCTTCTTATGGCAAGGCTCATCATCATCGGAATCGGCGATGCAACTTTGCTCAGCGGCGTTCTGCTGACAGCTGCGGTAAAAACTGCATTACTGCCAAGCAGTTCGGTGGTTTCGGTTGCTTTCCCTTTTCTGCTGGCAAGCAGCGGGTGCCTCTATTTGCTGGGGCACGTCTGCCCCCGGCAGTTTCTTGCGGGAAGTATGGGGCTGTGCAGCTTTCTGCTTATGGTGCTTTCTCTGGCACAACGGCATTTCCATCTTTTTTTCCGCCTTTCTCCGGGCTGGATTGCGGTATGCGCCCTGCTGATTGCCTTTTGCTGTCATCAATTTCACCATCTCCTCCACAACTGCGCTTACGCAGAAATGCAAGTAATCTGAAAGGATACACATTATGGATTTATGTATTGAACATATTTCAAAACGCTTCAAAGACATGACGGCGGTAGACGACATTTCCTTGAGCCTTACCCCTGGTGTCTGGGGACTGCTGGGTGCCAACGGCGCGGGAAAAACCACCTTGATGCGAATGCTTGCCGGAATTATGCAGCCCACCTCCGGTCAGATCACCTATGACGGCATTCCCATTTCTACCCTGGGGCAAAGATATCGGGATATCTTTGGGTATCTGCCCCAGGAATTTGGGTTCTATCCAGAGTTCACCGTTCAAGACTATCTGGAATACGTTGCCGTGCTGAAAGGGCTGACGGCGGCGGACAGCAAGCGGAAAATCAACGAGCTGCTGGAACAGCTGACCCTTACCCATGTTCGGCGCAAGAAGATCGCCAAGCTGTCCGGCGGCATGAAGCGCCGTGTGGGCATTGCTCAGGCTCTCCTGAATGAGCCGGAGGTTTTGATTCTGGATGAACCCACCAGCGGCCTTGATCCCGGAGAACGGGTGCGTTTCCGGAATCTGCTCTCGGAATTTGCCCATGACAGGATTGTGCTGGTCTCCACCCACATTGTCTCCGATGTGGAGTGCATCGCCACCCGGAATGCGGTGATGAAGGGCGGAAAACTGCTGGCCTGCGGCACCACGGAGGAACTGGTCAAGCTGGTGGAGGGCAAGGTATGGACTGCCACAATCCCGGCAAGCGCTCTGGCAGAATTCGAACGGAAATTGCCTATCGTTAATCTGCGCAATGAGGAAAATGGGGATATCTCCATACGGTATCTAGCGGAGGAATCTTCTGCATCCAATTCCACCGTCGTGGCTCCCCGTCTGGAAGATCTGTATTTGTGGCTGTTTCCCCAGGAAGCCCCGGAAAGGAGGTAAATTATGCGCCTGATGAAATTAGAACTGAAACGGGTTCTCAAAACCAGATTGACTTTGATTCTCCTTACCTTTTCACTGGTGTTGTCATTGGTGATGGCATATATCCCAACCACCTTTTCCTACGTCACCTATCGGGATTCCAACAGAGATACCGTAAAGCTCCTTGGCCTGGATGCGGTACAGTATCTGAAAACGCTGCAATCGGACACCGCAGGGGAAGTAACGCCGCAAAAGGTAAGACAGGCTGTGGAAGATTATCAAACTTGTCTGACAAAGTACGGTGTGGACAATACCTATGACCTACCGGACGGAGTCTATGAAGCGGATATTTTGCCCTACGCCCCGCTGTTTCACGGCGTCCGGGAAGCCTTCGCTGATCCCGACAGCGGCATCGCCCCTTCTCTGATGGACATTGACCCTGAAAAAATTGAGGACTTTTACGGTGCCTGTGAGGCACGGCTGGATTCTCTGATGAAGCTGGAACAAAGAGACCACCCAGCAGCACAGGAAGCCGCAAAGCGCCTATACAGCCGGGTGGAAACGCCCTATCAGCTCTATCCCGGCTATAATACGGATGCAATGGACTACCAGCTGCTTCTGTCCTTTCTCATCGTCCTGTTCTGCACAGTAATCGCCGCCCCCATTTTCACTTTGGACTATCAGACAGGGGCCGATGATATCTACCGTTGCACCAAATATGGTCGGATAAAATTTGCCGTAACAAAAATTGTTTCCGCCCTGCTGATCTGCGGCTCTGCTTTTTCCCTTTGCGCTGTGGTGTTTCTTCTGGTGTCCAACAGCCTGTACGGCTGGGAATGCACGAAAACCTCCATTCAGATGCTGTATTCAATCGTAAATCTGCCAAATCTGAATCTCGGCCAGCTGCAATGGGTCTGCGCCGGAGGTTATCTTCTGTGCCTGCTGGCAACCATGAGCTTTACCCTGTTTCTTTCTTCCAGACTTCGGAATGTGGTGGCTTCCCTCTCCGTGTCACTGGTATGCTGCATTCTTCCGGTGATCCTCTATGTGGCCCTGCCTTCTGAGATTGGACAATGGATTTATACCATTCTCCCCGCAGGAGGCGTGGCTTTGCAAACCAGCTTTCTTTATACCCTCGTTGATTTTGCCTTCTGGAACATAGGCAATCTCGCAATTTGGACGCCCTATGTGATGCTGGGAGCATATTGTGTAGAAATTCCCCTGTTCCTATGTCTCGCTGGCTACTCCTACTGCACACGCAAAGCATAATAACAATTTCGCCGCCAGTGCTGGCACCCCACGGTGCCGGTACTGGCGGCTGCTATGATTGGTCTAACGATACCACAATAGAAGCAAGTAATCGAACAATTTAGCAAACAAGATTCTTCAATTGAGCCATAAGGTACATGTATCACACAATTTATTTCTCCATTTACAGACTTATCAATTGATTTTATTACAAAAATGTGCGATATTATATTCAGTTGATTTTTGTTATCCCGTACAAAGTGGAGGTACAAATTGTGGATTGCATACTATGTTTTATTAAAAAGCACCGGGTTGCCACAGTTCTAATTTGCATTGTGGTTTTTGCACTTCCACTTTTAATCGTTCATATACTTTTTAAATGGAATTCTGACAATCCATGGCTTGCGGCAGAATGGTCCGCAGGGGATGTGCTGGGATATATTGCCGGATTTGAATCATTGATCGGAACAATCGCATTAGGTATTGTAACCGTATATCAGAGCAATAAGGCAAATGAGGCAAACGAACGGCTGGCGAAAGAGAATAACCAGCTACAGAAAATCAGTATTCAACCCTTGCTGCCAATACTGAAGGTAGACAATTTGGATATCAAAAATGCTACTCATACACGGTTCGATTTTCCCGAAGAGAAGGCCTGTATATTGAACGTGTCAGCATCAATCACTCCAGAATCATATGAGCCGCACATCAATGTGTTTATGCCACATAACACTGTTCCAAGCCAGCAATTTCATAAGACTGTCCATTTATCGCTTGAAAACATATCCAGCGGACCAATTACCCAGATTACAGTGGATCACATTGGTTTTTCGGGATTCAAATATCAGGATCAGATCGTTGAGAAGACAGTTTGTACCGGTCTCCCAGGTCATAATAAGATAGGATGGATGATTCTCCCGAACGGAAGTATTGACGTTTGCATTGATATCTATTATGATAACGAGATATTTACCAATTTTTGGGAATTTTTTGAATGGAATATGATTGGATCCTTTGATATTTGCTTATTTCTTACCAATAAAAGCGTCTCTGGGCTCACTTATCGAGAGCAAATCTATATCAACAAGGGCGCAAATATGAAAGAACATATCACATACAAAGCATACGAGGAGGAGCACCCGGATACCTGATTTCCACCATGGGCTATTCACGAATCAGGAGTGTGTGTATTGAAACAGAAATACAAAGGCAACCGTAAGGATTAATATCGGAGGAATTGTAAGTTGGAGTTTCTGTACGGACTTATTAACGCAATCAATAATTTCGCCAATGCGATTATCCAGTTGATAGGCAGTGATTGGACTGGAACTGTATCTGCGTTCTGCTCAGTGATTTCACTGATTGCCATTATCATTTTACTGATAGAACGCCGAGAGAAAAAACGCCCTTATCTGCAGATTTCGTTTGAATTGGTTAGGAGCAGTTTGGTATGCCTAGTTATACGCAACGTTGGCGATGTTCCAGCTATGCTGAATGAAATAAAATTTAACCCTGATTTTGTCAAACAAATGCCGGAGAATGCGCGGAATCATGCCAAGGATCGTACAGAACTAAATATATCCATTCACCCTAAGCAGCAGTGGGTGCTATGCCTGGATCAAATAACACCCACGGTTCTTCAATATCAGAATACACAGTTGGAGGTCAGTTTTGCATATACAGCAAAGGGGAAAAAACGGAAGAAATATAAGGACACAGAAATAATTGATTTCAACGATTACTCCGGTTTCCTGGTGTATATTTCTGAGGTAGATGAACTGCGGGATGAAGTTAAGAAACTGACTCAGGCTATGAAGACAGTTGCAAAACCTCTCAACAAGTTGGCTAATCGCCAGCCCGCCCAAGTAAAGACGGAAACATACCGTAACATTGGAGATGAATATAGCAAAACAATTGTAACAGGTTTTCAGGAAAATACGATTTTGCAGAAAGAAGCGGAAGATCATGATGTTAGAAGCAATGGACGGAAAGAGCATGAATCTTGAGCCGGCCAGTATGGATAAACTGCGCTCAATTTTTTCGGGGTGATTTGCCGATACAATCGGGACTTTGACAAGCTGCTGGCCCTTTTCTGTAACGATTTTAAAAAAATATGTTCGAGCGGAAGGGAAAAGCGGAGTGTCTGAAACTGGTGCAGAACGTTTTATTGGTACGCCGCATCTCTGCCCCGGGAAAAGCGTGGATTGGGCTACCTATTAAAGCTTGTACATCGAGGGTAACAACTAAAACTTATTTGAGGTGTGATATAGTGAAAAAAGAGTGTAGCAACTGCGAATTTAATCTTGGAGGAATCTGTGCTGGGTCTGGCAGTGTTTACAAGTATGGTGAAAAAATTATTGATGATACGCAATATTGTGATTGCTGGGGTGCAAGTCTAGGTTATTATGAAGAAGAGACCAAGAACGCTCCGCGTTTCCTGAGGGATGCATACCATGATTGCCGTCTTTCATATTCAGAATTCTCCAGACAATATGATGACTATTTGTCGGGCAAGGCAGTACCGATTGATATTTTTGAGGCAATTAAACACGTCTACGGAATCAGTATGGTCGATATTGCCGTTGTTCTGAATGTTTCATATGGAGTGGTATACAAAGCAAAAACAAGTGGATTTGCGAAAAAACGGGTCAAACAATTCGCAACCGGATTGTGTATTCCTGAGAAATTCCTACATGCGTTCTCATCAAGCGATTTTGAGGAACTCGAAAAATGTAAACAGGCTTTTTTCGCTCAGCCGAATATTAAAGAAACCATGGAATCGATGCCAGAGTGGAAAGTGAAACTAGCGGAAGATATCAGTTCGAATTATGTACATTGTCCGATTCACATAGCTAGAACTATTGCCAGGGTGGATAAAATTTATTGGAATTATTCTCTCCCGAAGGAGGAATATACAGAGAGTGAGCAGGTTTTTATAAACTATATTTCAAGAAAAACAAAGAAATTTGAGCCTATACACGAATTGGAATACTTTCTGGATAATACATGCAGTCCGCACATGCGAGCGTATATGATGCGCGAAGAGAATTGATACGAAACTGCAGTTCAAAGACTCCTAGTCCAATGCGTTCAATGTCGTTGTGGATTTATTACTTGGGCAGGAAAAGACTAGCGATTATGAGCAGGCTCTTTTCTCAAATAGAGCTTTTTAACCCATGAAGAATCCCTGCTAATACTTTATCATATTTTTTTCGTTGTTCATATTTAACAGTTGGATATTCATAAATCTACCGCTAACTTAACATCTCAGAATAATGCTAAGAGGCAAATTGAGAGGTATTATGAAAAGATATGCTTTATTAATGGCTTGTGATGAATATGAGCATTTCAAGGAATGCCCGTTTTGTCAGGCCGATTCCGAGGAAATACTTGATACTCTTGTTAATTACTGCGACTATTCGTATGAGTCAACTCAAATGTTGGGTTTGTATTCCCACGATGATGAGATCACTCCAACATACATTTTTGAAGTAATCCAAAAAATACTTGAACAATGTGAAATTGACGATACTCTTTTAGTGTATTTCGCAGGACATGGCCTACTAGAAGAAGAAAGTGGAAATATGTACTTAGTATTGCCAAGAAGTGACCCTGATACACTAGAATCAACTGGTATTAATTTAAATTCTTTGTATCAGCTTCTTTCTTCTGGTAAGGGAAACTCTTTTCTAATCCTTGATGCCTGCCATTCTGGTTCCATTCCATGGATTGAGTTAAGCAGATCATTTATCTTAAAATCAGAAAAAAGTAATTGTATTCTACTTGCTTCGTGCGCTGCAGATGAAGTAAGTAATCCGATTGATGAGCATGAGCATGGTGCATTTACATACTTTTTTTCTGAGTCTATTCGTGAGAGTAATCCAGAAAACGATCTAATGATCGAAAATATAAAAATAGAGACCTGCAATAAAATTAGAAAATGGTGTGAGGAAACTGGAATATCTCAGACACCCACTCTCATGGGAAAAATCAACGGTAACATTTCTTTTGCCCGTAGAAATAACAAAACAGTTGCAGAACACTCATTACAGACCATTCAGGAGGCTAGTGTTTCAATGACTACTGACGTATCTATTGTACCTGTAAATGATCAAAATTCCTCTGTTAGTCTATGGAAAAGCAACACTGGAGTTCTTATTCCCAAAACTGCAGATGCTAAACAGGTCCTATCTTTAAATCGGCAATTGAAGGAAACTGAGATTAAAACTGTAGTGTTCACATACACCCAAGGTTTATTCGAAGGAACGGCAGAAACCATTTGGAGTCGCTCAATGCACATATTACGAACTTGGCTCTTAGGTTTCGGAGAGCAATTTGTCAGTGAAATGACGGGCATTGACAACATCGAAATCGTTAGGCAACTTCCCGAATATGAAACTATTAAATTAGCGATGGATTTGGGCTTCATCGATGCAACCGGTAAAATGCGGTTAACGCATGCAAAAGAAATTGTTGAACATTATCGGAGCAGAGAAGTAAATGAGGAAATGCCTCTCAACGAAATCGATACCGTTATACGCGCTTGCATACAATATGTATTAGCATATGATGATGTAGACGTAAGAATAAACTACATTGATTTCCGAAATAAACTAGTTTCAGAAAACCTAGACGATTCTGTAATAGGAATGATTGGCATTAGTCCATATTTTTACAAGAAAACTACAATTCGCACCTTGGTTAACCTACTTGCCTCTACAAGTGGCGCTGAATTTGAAACCGTTCAACATAATTTTAAAAACATAATAACAACAATTTGGACTACACTTCCGTCAGATGATCGTTACTCTATTGGATTGGAGTATAGTAAAAACAAAAATGCAGGTGATACTGATCTCACAATGGTATACTACAACACCTTAATGAATGTTCATGGATTTGACTATGTTCCAGAAAATTTGCGCTCAATGTCTTTCGTCAGTGTTGCAAAGCGAATTCGTCAGGTCCATTATGAAATGAATAACTTCTATAATGAACCAGCGGAAGTAAAAAAACTGGATCGAATGGGAACAAGAATTCCCAAGCCGGCAATTAAAGAGTGCATTGGTGCCGTGTTGTTAGTTTGCACCGGAAACCGCTATGGTGTTTCGTTTAATGCCATCGGTACATCAAAAGCAATACTATCAAAGATGACAAAAGAGGATTGGAGATATTATCTCGAAGAGTGCTTAACCACTGATGAAGAAGTACTAGCTAACATTTCAGATGGAAACTCACGCTCAAAACGATGGTGCGATTTGTGTAAAGAGTATAATCTTGAACAGATTGAATTCAGTAATTCTCAAATCACCGACTTTATAAAGCATTCAACAGAAGGTAAACTAGCAATTGTTGGAATCGAAGCAGATAAAATGCGTAATCGACTTATGTAATGATACATAAAGCAAATCACTCGTCAGTGACATATAGATAAATGTAATACATTCACACAGGTTTCAACAAGTCGTTGATCACGAATTACCAAATACGTACTTCGCCTCAAAGCGTTGCCAGAAGTAATACTGCCAATTACTTCTGGCAGTGATTACATTGCATGGTCACTATGTCTTAATTGAACCCGTGAATGGCCGCAGTAGGAATCCTGTACTACAGCCCTGAGTATAACACGAGATACATATCTTTTGGCTTTGCAACTTGCATCCTGCTCAACCTTGTGATAGAATTGCAACGAAGATTGATGGCAACTGGCCTGCACCCTGTTTTCCAAGCCGTTTGCTATCACCCCCTGATAGAATTTTGATAGCAGAAAGTCTGATACCCTATGGGATATGGATAACTGAGATCAAATCAAGCCAAATAAAGTCAAATCTCCTATACAAAACTGTTTAGATTGACTTTTATTTTGGCGAGTGGGAATAAAAAACGGAAGCCGAAAAGTCCAGTCATACCAACGGTTTTCCAGTTTCGTCCACCGCTTCTGATAAGGTTTTGATAAGATTTCGCTTCGGCGCAATTATTCTGCGTTGCAAGTGGCTTGTGAGTAAAGAATAATTCCAGCTAACTCACAAAATCCCCATATTAGCATTTAAGCCCGTACTGATCGGATGTCAGTACGGGCTTTTTGCCGTCTGTTGAGGTTATTTCAGATCCTTTTTGAAGGCTTCCACCAGCATATCGCTGAGTTCCTGAGATGGCGCCTTCGCCCAGCGCTGGGTGGTATCAAATTCCGGGAAACGGTAACGCCAGCGGTCATATTCCTCTTTGCTGATCTCGCCGCTGCGGAACTTCTCAGCCTGTTCTGCCCATGCGGACAGCATTTTGAAAACGGACTCGTCCATTGTCCGCTTGCTTCCATCAAAGACGATATGAACCTCGTCCCCTTGTTTTTCGGCCCGGACACCATGAATGTCCTCAATGGCAAACATGGTATGGATAAAGCCCAGATCACTGTCAATATCCGGGATGCTCAGGGCCAAGGGAGAAACCTCCAGCACATAAGCCAGAGCCTTTACCAAATCCTCTTTGGGCGTTCTGGACCCGGATTCATACTGTGCCATGCGAACATCAGCAGTTTTCTGTGGAAAGCCAACAGCCTGCCCCAGCCATTTCTGCGTCATACCACGCAGATTGCGTATGAAACGGATTCTTTCACCAATTGCCATAATATTCACTCCTTATGTATCGTTGCTGCTATCATAGCATAAATGTTTAGTGGTTGTCAAGATAGCATAAATAAAAAAGTTTAATATTTTCTCTAAAACCGCTTGACATAACGGAATATGCTTAGTATAATGACGTTGCAGACTTAACTCAATAAGTTTAGGTTGCAAAACTGAATATCTGTTCAACACCACAGCAAAAGGTGTACCCGCCCGGGCAAATCGGATGGCGGCCAGAAAGTATCCGACACTAAATAAGAAAGCCTTATTCCCAGACCTACCTCAAAACACTGCACAACCAGCTTTCTTCCATTTTTAACCACGCTGTTCGTTTTTACGATCTGCGTTGCAATCCGGCGGCAAAGGCCGGAAACATGGGCAGCGAGGAACACAAGGAAATGCTGTTCTGGACGAAAGAAGAATACCAGAGGTTTGCGGAAGAAATGATGGACAAGCCCATTTCCTACTATGCCTTTCAGATGCTCTACTGGACGGGCATCCGTGAGGGTGAGCTGCTGGCACTGACTCCGGCAGATTTTGATTTTGACCGTGGGACAGTAAAAATTAGCAAGACCTATCAGCGGTTAAAGGGCAAGGATGTCATCACTTCCCCCAAGACCAAGAAAAGCAACCGCACCATTCAAATGCCGGATTTTCTCTGTGAGGAAATGCAGGAGTTCTTCAAGATGCAGTACGGACTGAAAAAGAAAGACCGCATTTTCACCATCACCAAGAGCTATCTGCACCGGGAAATGGACAGAGGTGCAGAAGCCGCCGGGGTCAAGCGCATACGGATCCATGATATTCGTCATAGCCACATCAGCTTGCTGATCGACATGGGTTTCTCGGCGGTGGCGATTGCAGACAGAGTGGGACACGAAAGCATTGAGATCACTTACCGATATGCCCATCTGTTCCCCTCCAAGCAGAAAGAAATGGCAAGCAAGCTGGACGATTTGAACAAAGGAGCGTGATTTTCATGTCAGCAAAAAACGTAGATAAACACAACCGTTTCCGGAGCATCACCGTTGGTTTTCGGGTGTCACCGGAAGAACAGGAGGAACTGAACCGGGCGGTTGCCCTGTCTGGCCTTCCCAAGCAGGAATATTGCTACCGCAAGTGCATGGGGCGTGAAGTGGTGGTACAGCCCAATCCGAGGGTTCACAAAGCGCTCAAAACCCAGATGACGGCGATCCTCGCAGAGCTGGAGCGGATCGCTGCTGGGGACAACGTACCCGACGAGTTGCTCAGTACCATCGACCTCATTGCCGTTACCATGCAGGGATTGAAAGGAGAAGATGCGAATGGATGAAACAAAAGAAAAGACTGCCCTTGTAACATCTGTTGGCACAGATGAAAGGCAGTCCGTTCAAAACACTACCAGTAGTATACCCACCTCTGGCGCAGAAATCAATGACCAGTTCGAAAATTCCGAAGAAAATCTGGAAAAAATGCTGTGGCAGATGCAGCGAATGAGCGACCCGGCCTATCTGCACACCGTATCCATGAATGAGCTGTACGAAACCGTATATCGGAGCAGGCCGCCCGTCATAGACGGTCTGCTCTACTCCGGCACCTATCTGTTCGCAGGAGCGCCCAAGGTAGGCAAGTCATTCTTCATGGCGCAGCTTGCCTATCACATCAGCACCGGGAAAAAGCTATGGGATTATGAAGTTCATCAGGGAACGGTACTGTACCTTGCTCTGGAGGACGATTACCAGCGCTTACAGGAGCGTATGTCCCGTATGTTCGGTGTGGAGGGTACGGACGCTCTGCACTTTGCCGTTTATGCCAAGCAGCTCGGCGCTGGGCTTGACGAACAGCTTGAAAAGTTCATCCGGGAGCATCCCGACACCCGGCTAATCATCATTGATACCCTGCAAAAAGTCCGTGAGGTTGGCGGCGATGCTTACTGCTATGCCAACGATTACGACATCGTAGGCAGGATGAAGCAGTTCGCCGACAAGCACGGCGTGTGCCTGCTGCTGGTGCATCACACACGCAAGCAGCAGTCCGGAGACAAGTTTGAAATGATCTCCGGCACAACGGGATTGCTGGGCTGCGCCGATGGTGCGTTTCTTCTGCAAAAGGAGAAGCGCACCGATCTGAGCGCCACCCTTGAAATCGTCGGCAGAGATCAGCCCGACCAAAAGCTCCATCTGACGAGGGATGCCGAGAGACTAATCTGGCAGCTTGACCATTCAGAAGCAGAGCTTTGGAAGAAACCGCCTGATCCGCTGCTGGATGAGATCGCCGCAGTGATTACCGAAGATAACCCGGCATGGAATGGCAGCGCAACGGAGCTTGCAGCCCTCCTTCAAGCGGATATGCAACCCAACATTCTGACCCGCAGGCTCAATGTAAAGGCGGGAGAATTGCTAAATGAGTACGGGATTGATTACACTATGAAGCCTAACCTGAAGAAGTGCTGGTGCATTCCCCCGGAACACAGTGCCGCTTTTG
>OKSC01000990.1_pt1 | contig 30157 bp, 26 predicted proteins | sample 1601161 | NCBI WGS metagenome assembly OKSC01 (sample SAMEA3541552, study PRJEB24748) | human gut metagenome | biome: human gut; feature: human-associated habitat; material: faeces | place: China | collected 2012 | reverse complement strand
AAGACAATGGTTTCAAGTGCGACAACACGCCCAATACCAGGTATTGATGTCAGCAGGGAAAAGTTCTTGCTGATGTCCGCATCTTCTTTTATGTACATGTCAATTTCATTGTCTATGCCTTTAAGTGCATCATTGAGCGTTTTAAGTTGCCCATTCTTACGTTCCACAGACAAATCTGTGTCATACGCACATATATCATGAAGCTGCTGCTTGTAAAGGACTGACTGCTTGACTGTCTGCTTGCGTTCCGCCAAAAGCCTCTTCAACTTAAAATATACAGGAGGAGGAAGTTTTGATGGGTTGCGAAGAATCTTTCTGTGGTTCTGCTCACAGTAAATGGCTATGCGGAAAGAATCAAGCTCGTCAGTCTTGATGCGGTCGAGCGAACGCAGTCCATCATCCAAGTCTGGCTCAAAGCGATGCATCTTGCGAGGTTCCACCATCCTATAAATATAATGTTTCTCTTCCAACCACAGTCTAAAGTCTTGGGTGTAAAGTCCTGTATATTCCATACAGAACAAGACTATATCAAACCCCTTGCTTACCTTTGCCACCCATGAACCAATTTTCTTGAAACCTGCATTGTTGTTGCTCACCTTTATATGGGCTTTCTTCCAATCAATGCTTTCTCCGTCATAATAAGCAAGGTCGAGAGTCTGCTTTGAGACATCCACGCCTATGTAAAGTTCTTTATCCATAATTTTGACATTTAATAGTTAAATGGAATCAAGAAAGTTGGCTGGATTATATAAGGACTATGACATGAGAAAGGGCATACCTTGAAAGAAAGATAGTTCACCTTAACACCCATTAACCAAATATCCTAACTTGATTCCTGGGTGCAAAGGTAAAAGAAAGAAAGAGGTTTAAGCTATTTTGTTATTCACCCTTCATCTTTGAGAAAGTAAGACCTTTGCCTGAAGCAGGGTGTTTGAAAATCATAGGTGAAAGAGCAGTATGGTACATTAGTTTTATACCGGAGAAAAGTACTCTTGAATTCTTTCAAGGTATATTTGCTCATCAAAGCTTTAGCATTGGCAATAAGAAATATCAAGTTGCTTTTGATGTTGTTGGAGTAGAGGCTATACCTATGCCACAATTATCTGAAGAAATGACTTTCGTAGCTCTGTCTCCTATTTGTGTCAAGCTGCATGAAGACAACAAGACTCAATATCTATCTCCTGACAATCCTATGTTCGCTGAAGGAGTATTAAAGGGATTGATGGCGAGATATGAGAGTATTCATGGTCAACCATTTAATATGGAAGATAAGGAGTTTTCATTTGTATTGAAAGATAAAAAGATCAAGTCAAAGTTGATAACGATAAAAGCCAATACTCCATACGAATCAAGAGTGCGTGGATACCTCTGCTCCTTTCTGCTGAAAGCACCTTTAGAGTTGATGAAGATTGCTTATGAAGGAGGAGTCGGCGAACAATGTTCGCAGGGTTTTGGATTTATAAAGAATATAGAATTATGAGTTTAGATACAGTCTTAAAAATCGGAAACATATTGAGAAATTCAAAAGAAAAGATGAGCATTCTCAAATGCTGTCACATCTTGTCCTAAAGACAATAAAGGATGTTGGCCTTTTTGTCTTTGTCTTCCAGTGGATAAGGACTTTAATATTATTTTTGATAAGGCATCAATTGTTCCTGAAAATCAGAGAAACAATCTGTATTATCTAAAGTACAAGACATCAGGAAATGATACATCTTGTAAATATATGTTTGGTGATATTTATTATTCTGTCAAAGGTACATTAAGTAATAATGGGGCTATATCAATAAGTGAAGATGGAAATTATAGATTAGCAAAGTCTCAAAGCTCCTTTGATAAAGGAAATGCTGATTATGAAAGTATATGCTCTTCACTTGATTTTCCAATCGAAGAGACAACTGAGCTTAAGCAAATTAGAACAGGATTCGGAAGAGAACAGACAATGCTTGAACGGATTCTCAAATATGCTCCTGCGATTATCTGTTACTTTGAAAATCAAAAAGGCTCATTTAAGGAATATATAGATAATGAAGTTAATTTGAAAAAAAAATGTATCTTGATAAATAAAGAAGATAACAAAAAGAAATTAGAAAAATTGAATGCTTATAAAAATGATGTTGATGACGATGAAGAATACCAGAATTTCCTTCTTAGATTAAATAATGCATCTATTTTTATACATTTTTCTTATGAGGACGGCTGTGGACATGCAAAGAATTGGTGTGATTTTTCTAAAACGTTTGAACTCGTCACTCGAAAAATGCTAAAGGAGTATGTTTCAGAAACTAAGGGAGGACTAGTCCTGAATAAGAATTTGTGGCATACAATATGCTCTGGTGATAAAAAAAATGATATACAATTTCCAGATTTTGATTTGGAAAATAGATACAAGACAAGAGGTTTTACAGAATCAGATATAGAAGATCTCTTTTATGGAGTTACTTATGCTAAGAAGGGTAAGATGATTTCTGGTTCTGAATATAAACTAATAGTTTTGCCATTTGGAAAGAATTTGAAGGCTGATGATTTAAAACTCTTTATAGAAAAGAAAAATGAGTCTTCGATAATATTGTCCAATGAATATAGCGACGATTTGATTTCGTCTGTTTTGGGAAGCAGCTCTACTTTCACATCGTTTGATTTTATTTTTGTAAAAAATGGAGGAACAAAGCCTGATACAGACCTTATAGAAATCTCAAACATAACACGAAGTACTCTAAATCGTGTAGACTCGAGAAATAAGATTATTGCACATCAAGTGTATGCAGAAAGAAATAAAGAGATAAAAATAGACAAACTTGAAAGGAATAAAGAGAAAAAGGAAGACTATTCTCTTTCTATATGCAAGTCGTTTCGCAATCTTTTGGGAGATGTGCAAATGAATACAACGGGAAAAGTAAAAATAGCCGCATCGAAGAAATATGAAAGTCATATTCTCAAAGTGCTTCCTTTAATATATAAAGAAGATTATTATAATGACCCGTCTTTACTTCATTCGTTTGTAACTAATGTAGAGTCCGCTATACGTTTAGGTGGTAGTCAGTTTTGGTATAAAATCTTGAAATATGATTTGATGTTCATATTGTCAATACAAAATAATAAGCAAAATAAATATATGGAAATTATTAATTCTGCAAGTTTTAAGCTTGGCGTCAAAATAGGGAAAATGGCCAAGCCACTGAAGAAGTCTATTGGTTCTTTTGAAAAGAACTACGTGGGCTTGCTTTCAAGAAGAGTGTCAACAAAAGATGATTGCATCAGGTTTGTTACTGATATTAGTCAGAAACTTGTGATGCATGACGGAATGTGGGCAACAATGTGTGCTGAAGTTTGTGATGACTTGGCAAATCTATCAGAATCAGAATATGATAAGGATCAATTGTCTTTCGGATTCTTGGATGGCTATTTCAAATATGAGCCGACGGATAAGAAAAAAGATTTTCAGAGACGTTTGGAAAAAATCTTGGCTGATTATTCTGACAATGAAGATTTGAAAGATGAAGTTAGTAAACTCAACTTGATAGTTGATGATATAAACCATAAAAATTAAAGAAATGAAGAAATCTGAAATTATGTTTTTGTATGAAACATCATACAACATTCCCAATGGGGATCCATTTACAGGTGAACAACGCTACGATGAGGAAACGAAGAGAATCCTTGTTAGTGATGTTCGAATTAAAAGATTTATTCGTACATACCTTGAGGATATCGAAGGTGAGCACATCTATGTCTCAGACAAGACTGGAGCTGGCAAAACAGATTCTAAAGGTGTATTAACTTGGATCATTGAGAATTGGAATTCCAATCAAAAGACCGACATCGCTGAAATAATGAAAGAACTCATTGATGTAAGATTGTTTGGTGGTATATCAACGCTAGAAAAAAATATGAAAGTTGGTAAGACAGACTTTACAAATGGGCATGTGCAATTTACGGGACCTGTGCAATTTGCTTCCCTTAACCCTTCTTTGAATCGTGTCAACTTGAGAATGCACCAGAACACGTCACATTTTACATCTAAAGGAGATAAAGCGCAAGGTGCCATTGCTACAACAACTTTGGTTCCTTATTCTGTTGTCCAAATTCACGGATGGATTAATCCAACTGTTGCTAAAAGCACAGATTTGAAAGAAGATGATCTGAAGAAAATGTTTAAAGCTTTGTGGTATGGAACAGGCGGGGAAGGAAGCTCTTTCTCTCGTTCAAAAGTCGGACAAGATTCGCTTTTGTTGTTAATCATAGACTACAAAGAGAATTTTGACAAACTTTATGGAGTTGACAGAACCATAAAACTTGTGCCGAATGAAAGCTTGAAAGACGAGCAAATTCGTAGTATGGAGGACTATACTCTCGATTTCAGTAAACTCAAGGATCTTGCCAAGAATGACAAGATTGAAAAAATCAGATTCTATACAGAGATAGATAAGATTAAGAATGAGCTTAATGGTGAGAAGTTTGAAGAGATGAGCTTATGAAAGGTTTTCAATTCAAGATAGATGGTAATTGGGCTCATTTTAAAAAGCCAGAGACCAACAACAATCCATTGTCTCATGACCTTATTCCTAAAACGGCATTAATCGGAATGATTGGTGCAGTTTTAGGAATTGAACGCGAGAAGATGAAATCTCTTTTTCCTCAGTTGTCTGAAGACTTGTTGTATGGCGTAGAATTGCTAAAGCCTGTAAAAAAAACATCATGTGGATTTACGTCTCACACGGCCATAAATCCTACAGCTATTAAATCACCTAAAGCATTTGAAATGCTGCGTGATGTTAGTTACAAGGTTTGTGTGGGGCTTTATAGTGAACGTTCTCAAAGTATATTCGATGATTTTCAAAATGCGATTTTAGAAGGATTTGCTATCTACGACCCTTATTTGGGTATTGCTAACTGTCCTGCAGAATTGACTTTCATTAGTCAAGGAGAATTCACAATGATGGGTAATGGTGATTTTGAGACCGAAGGTTTCGTTATAGCGAATAAGCATAAGTTGAAAATAATTGACGATGACTTTCGAATCGGTTTTGACAAACTTCCGACATATCAGAATAATGATTTTTGGAATTTGCCAGAAAAATATGTAAATGTCATATACCCAGAATGCTCTCATGTGCTTAACGTAGAAGGAGATTATTGGGAATTTATTCATGATAAAGAGATTGAACAATGGGTTTTGATTTAAATAAATGTTATTCACATCCAGGAAAACTTTTGAAAGTACATCTTGAAAATGTGGCTTCATTATCAAAGAGAATTACCAGTTCTGATGCAGCAGGATTGGTATCTCTCTTTCATGATATAGGAAAGGTTAATCCTAATTTTCAACAGAAATTAAATGGATCATGTCCAAAAGGATATGATCACCATGCCTATTTGTCTGCGTATGCTTTTCTCATGTTTCTGATTAAAAATCCAGATAACTTTAAAGTTCCACATGAGTTTAATTCGCACAATTTCTTAACATCTTTAATAATTGTTGTTGCGAAACATCATGGGGACTTACCTGATATGATGCCAAATGATGGCAATCCTATTCTTTCGGGCTATGAAGTAAGCAATCTTTATTCCTTTCTTGATAAGGAGCATATATCTTTTGGTAATGTCTTTTCTGAGTTATTAGGCATTGAGCCATCTATGCCATCATCAATGGAAGAAGATAGAATTAGATTATTTTTTAAAAGAATAGTAAATAAGCCAAATGATTATAATGTTGCTTTACGATTCTATTTAGAAATACAAAGCATTTTCTCTGCATTGGTAAAAGCTGACAAAAGCGATGCAGGTGATATGCTATCTATGCTTGATGATGACGAACGATATCTGAATGAATTTTCACATAAGTATCCAAATATATTACAGGGCTATCTTGACAATCTTAAATCTCAAACTTTACTTAATATAGAGAGAACTAAGATACGTCTGGAGAGCATCAATAGTATTAGAAAAGGTTTAAAAGAAGGAAAACAGATTTTTGAGTTGACGGCACCTACAGGTTCCGGCAAAACACTAATGTTGTTATCTTTGGCTTCCGAAATCATAAAATCGAAGGGGGCTAAAAGAATTATTTATGGATTGCCATTCTTGTCGATAACTGAACAAGTTGAGTCTGAAGTGTTGAAAATATTGAAAGGTTACGAATATTTCGTTCAGCGTATAGACTCGAAATCTACAAATACACGCTTTGATGATATACAGAAAGAACTGGATGAAAATCCTTCTGAAAAGTTATTACAGGAATTAGAGGCTTTAGAATTTCAAGAAGATACTTTTGGCTATCCATTCATAATTACAACTTTTGTACGTATATTTGAGACACTATTGGGTAATAAGAATCATGAACTTATGAAATTACCTAATTTTTCCAATTGTGTCTTTCTCTTGGATGAGATACAGTCTTTACCTCCAAGATTGTATGGATTTTTTGTCGCTTACTTAGACAAATTCTGTAAACTGACTGATAGTTTTGCGATAGTTTCTACTGCTACACAGCCAGTTCTTCGATTGCCTAGTGATAATAAAGAGGCAAAGGATTTCTTTCTGGATTATGAACCACCCTTTAAATTGTTGTCACTTTCTCATTATGAGAATCCTGTTTTTAACAGATATACAGTTGAGGTACAAAAGTCGATTATAGATATTGAACAGTTGGGGCATCAAGTTTTACAGGAGAAGAAATCGGTGCTTGTTATCTTGAATACTATTCAGGATACAAAAGACTTATACAATTTCATCACTGGAAATATGGATGACACAAATGTGTTGCTTCTTAATACGCATTTTACTCCAAGAGACCGAAGTCTGAAGGTTTATCTTGCTAAAAGGAAACTACGTCAAGGTGATAAAGTTATTCTTATTTCTACTCAGCTTATCGAAGCGGGAGTTGATATTGATTTTCCAGTACTTTATAGGGATTTTGCTACCATTTCAAGTGTTGTACAATCAGCTGGTCGTTGCAATAGAAATGGAAAAAATCTAGAAAAGGGAAAAGTTGTTGTAGTTAGGTTAGGAACAAATCAAGGGGAACGTTCAAGCCTGATTTATCGAGGTCCTGATAATGAGTTGATAAAATTCTCAAGAGAATCTTTTTATGAATCAGGAAATTGCGAAGAGAAGGATATGTTGAATATACAGAAAACTTTCTTTGATAAAATATGTGACCAACTTATATTTGGAGCCTATGGAGAGAAGCTGAAAGACAATTTAATGAAGGATATAAGCCAATGTATGTATGAGAAAGTGGGGAAATTTTCACTTATTGACAAGAATATATTTGGCGAGGAATATTTGTACTATGTGCCTCGTAATGGTGAGGATGAAAACTTTGAATTACTTCTAGAGTATCAGAAGAATTTAACAGAATCTCTTTCACATGATGACAAGATATCTATAATACAATGCAATAAGAGGAAATTAAGCAATCAATTTAAAAAGATGTCCAATCGGATTGTGCAAATTAGATTTAAACAAAATCAATCAAAACCAATTACATCATCAGATGAAGATTTTAATGGTCTTTATGAAATATCTTCTGAATGTTATGATTTTAAGACAGGTATTCAAATAGATGGAGGAGGGATGCTTTTATGATAGTAACAGGCACTCATTTCAACTATTACCAGCTTTGTCATCGCAAACTATGGCTGTTTGCCAATGGCATCAATATGGAACAAGAGTCAGACTTGGTCTATGAAGGAAAGATGGTGCATGAATCAAGTTATCCGCAACGTACATCAAAGTATGAGGAAGTGGAGATTGATGGTATCAAAGTGGATTACTATGATGCCAAGAACAAGGTCATCCATGAGATAAAGAAATCTAATAAGGTGGATAAAGCTCATGAATGGCAACTGAAATATTACATGTATGTTTTCGAGCAACATGGAATAGATGGCGTTAAGGGCATCTTGGAATATCCTCTTTTGAGAAAGACAAAAGAAGTAATCTTGACAGATGTTGATAGAAATGACATTCAGGTTATATCTAAAGACATCATTCAGATAATCTCTCAAGATGTTTGCCCGTCTAAAGTCAAGAAAGGCATCTGTAAGAATTGTAGTTATTTCGATTTTTGTTATATAAACGAATTGGAGGAAGAAAAATGAAAAGAAGTTTCTATCTGTTCAATCCCGGCATTATGGAACGCAAAGACAACACCTTGAAGTTTACTCCTGTGGTAGTGAACGAAGACAATACGGAGATTAAGCAGCAACCTCGATACATTCCTATTGAGGATGTTGCGGAACTGTATGCTTTTGGAAGTCTGCGGGCAAATAGTGCTTTGTTCAACTTTCTGGGGCAGAAAGGTATTCCTGTCCACTTCTTCGACTATTATGAGAACTATACCGGAAGCTTCATGCCAAGGGAAAGTCTTCTTTCTGGCAAGGCATTGTTGGCACAAACATCTGCGTACCAAAACAAGAAGAAAAGGGTAGAATTGGCGCGAAAATTCATTCAGGGAGCAGCTTGGAATATGGTTATGAACCTCAACTATTATAATCGTAGAGGAAAAGACCTGCAAGATATTATCGATACTATTAAAAGATTGAGTAATACTTTGCCAGATGCAAAGGCTGTAGATGAGATAATGGGAATTGAGGGAAATATCAGACAGGCATATTATGCTGCATTCGATATCATTATCGATGATTTCAACATGGGATCAAGAACCAAGCAACCGCCAGAGAATGAGGTGAATGCTCTCATATCTTTTGGCAACATGATGTGTTATACTGAAACTCTCCGAGCTATTCATCAAACTCAGTTGAATCCAACGATAAGCTTTCTGCATACTCCGGGAGAAAGGCGTTTTTCGTTATGTCTGGATATATCCGAGATTTTCAAACCTATTATCGTGGATAGAGTCATCTTCAAGGTACTCAATAAGCATGCTTTAAGTACCAGTCATTTTGATAAGAAACTCAACAAATGTCTTTTGAACGAAAAGGGAAAGAAGATTTTTGTAAAGGCTATGGAAGAGCGTTATGATGAGACTTTCCGTCATCGTTCTTTAGGACGTAATGTAAGCTATAAGCATCTTATAAAGTTGGAATGCTATAAGCTACTAAAAGATCTTTTAGGAATAGAAGAATATAAACCTTTTAAAATGTATTGGTGATATGTATGTGATTATAGTTTATGATGTTGGTGAGAAGCGAGTAGGCAAAATGTTGAAACTTTGCCGCCAATATTTGTGTTGGATTCAGAACTCAGTTTTGGAGGGAGAATTATCTGAAGCTAAACTTCGGGAATTGCAAATGAAGATGAAAGCTATCATTGATGAATCCGAGGATAGTGTCATTGTTTTCACCAATAAAATGGGGTATAATATGAACAAACAGATTCTTGGAAAAGAAAGAATGTCTACCGATAATTTCTTATAAAGAGTTGTCGATGTGGTTCTATTTTTCCGTTTCTAGGTTCGGAAAAACCTCCAAAAGTGTTCTTTGACTTATTGAAACCTCCATAAATAGGCTGGTTGTCGTAAGGCCGCAGAAAAAATATCTTTAGGCATCGACATTTTTTCTGAAGATTTTTTGTATCTTTGCACCCACAAACCTATTGATTCTTCGAGCATCTATGCCTAAGGATTAACGGGTTCTAATCGCACCTTTATGGAATTGAAATGCATTCTGTCGGCTCTGAATAACTGCACCGAAGTTTGTTCTAATCGCACCTTTATGGAATTGAAATTATTGAATATTACGCACCCCTTCTTCATTCGGTGGTTCTAATCGCACCTTTATGGAATTGAAATAACGAGAGTGAAAGGCATCAAGGAGCGCATAGACCGTTCTAATCGCACCTTTATGGAATTGAAATAGCCTAATTTCTGCATCAGTTTACGGAGATTGATTGTTCTAATCGCACCTTTATGGAATTGAAATTTGCGTTTCTGATGTCCCTTTGCTAGAGTTTAGCGGAGTTCTAATCGCACCTTTATGGAATTGAAATTCATGACTCCAGGTATGCATCTTCTTTGCTGCTCGGAGTTCTAATCGCACCTTTATGGAATTGAAATTGGGGAAATGGAGATGAAAAGAAAAAATTTAATCAAGTTCTAATCGCACCTTTATGGAATTGAAATCTAGATGCAGCCTCCTTCCATTCCTGAGAAGGAGGTTCTAATCGCACCTTTATGGAATTGAAATATATGTCGTATGCGGGAATCCCTCTTCATAGTGCGTTCTAATCGCACCTTTATGGAATTGAAATGTCGGCACGGAATTGATCCTCAACAATGGACCAATGTTCTAATCGCACCTTTATGGAATTGAAATTACTGCCCTAATTTATAATTTAGATGAAATACGCTAGTTCTAATCGCACCTTTATGGAATTGAAATCTGGGAGCAAGACCTTCGCATCCAGCTGGAGGACAGTTCTAATCGCACCTTTATGGAATTGAAATCCGCTTACGAAATAAGCAATTTCGTCCTGCGTGATGTTCTAATCGCACCTTTATGGAATTGAAATAAAATCAGAGTAACTTTGCAGCGGATTCCAATATTGTTCTAATCGCACCTTTATGGAATTGAAATGACCCAGCAGAACATCATCCGTATGGGCTACGAGCAGTTCTAATCGCACCTTTATGGAATTGAAATGTGGATCTGTCGCTGGTTCACGCTGTCACGTCTGTTCTAATCGCACCTTTATGGAATTGAAATCAATTTCCTTCGCCTGGTTCTTCAAGTCCGCTTTTGCGTTCTAATCGCACCTTTATGGAATTGAAATGCCGAATGAATAAAAGCATAATTTCTAACGATTTCTTGTTCTAATCGCACCTTTATGGAATTGAAATAGCAAGGAGCGGAAAGCAAAGGGCGAAGAACTTCTTGCGTTCTAATCGCACCTTTATGGAATTGAAATACGTATACGTGATGTCGGTGTTCATCTGTGATGAGTTCTAATCGCACCTTTATGGAATTGAAATCTCGGAGATTGACGGACAGATTGCCACAGCGCACAAGTTCTAATCGCACCTTTATGGAATTGAAATTCGCCTGGACGGTGTATCTGCTTTTGTGCGAGTTCAAGTTCTAATCGCACCTTTATGGAATTGAAATTAGGTTGTGCCGTGGCGGTTCGGGCTTAACGTTATGTTCTAATCGCACCTTTATGGAATTGAAATAGCCTTTTTCTTGACGAAGACGAAGAAGAGCAGCAGCGTTCTAATCGCACCTTTATGGAATTGAAATGATGGCATCGTACATTGCCTCTTCGCATTGTTTGATGTTCTAATCGCACCTTTATGGAATTGAAATGCAGAACGTGCGTGTTATCCTCATCAAGGCTGGATGTTCTAATCGCACCTTTATGGAATTGAAATAATAGAAATCGACATCGAAAAGGCAAAATCGTGAGTTCTAATCGCACCTTTATGGAATTGAAATAATATTTTATGATCCTCAGAGAGGAGCATCTTTTAGTTCTAATCGCACCTTTATGGAATTGAAATAATTAGCTTTCTTGAGTTTCTGCATGTCTTCTGAATGTTCTAATCGCACCTTTATGGAATTGAAATCTGGGACATCTGGCATGAAGGCAGAACGTTTGAGGTGTTCTAATCGCACCTTTATGGAATTGAAATTCGAGCAAGAAAAGGTACAAACGGAATCTTCGAAATGTTCTAATCGCACCTTTATGGAATTGAAATGAAGGAGTCTGCCACTGCCAGCTGCACAATCATTCAGTTCTAATCGCACCTTTATGGAATTGAAATACGGCGCAAACGTTCATTATTCAATACTTCGTACTGTTCTAATCGCACCTTTATGGAATTGAAATGAAGGTTTTACCGTTAACGCTGCAAACTTGCAGCCGTTCTAATCGCACCTTTATGGAATTGAAATTATAATAAGAAATGATCCTAAGTTAACTAGGAAAAAGTTCTAATCGCACCTTTATGGAATTGAAATTGCTATTAATAATGGCATGAGAATTGATGTTTTGCGTGTTCTAATCGCACCTTTATGGAATTGAAATAGAACAAGCACAGAATAATAACGAAGACGTGCAAGTTCTAATCGCACCTTTATGGAATTGAAATGTGCTCAGTCTGAACGTCAGCAAAAAGAAAATTGGTTCTAATCGCACCTTTATGGAATTGAAATAAATCTGCGTCCATAGGTACACGAACAGCCGGAACGTTCTAATCGCACCTTTATGGAATTGAAATAACGACTGGATAGATGGCATCTATAGTTTCAATAAACTGTTCTAATCGCACCTTTATGGAATTGAAATTATAAGGGCATAGTCGGTAGCCCCCTCTTTAGGAGTTCTAATCGCACCTTTATGGAATTGAAATTCAGAAGTTTTAGCGTCAACATAATTCAAATAATAAGTTCTAATCGCACCTTTATGGAATTGAAATGGGTTTAACTCCTGAACGAAACATGGGAGTAATTCACGTTCTAATCGCACCTTTATGGAATTGAAATTAGAAAAATTCTGTCTCTGTAGAATTCCTTTGCAGTTCTAATCGCACCTTTATGGAATTGAAATATATTGGAAGAAGTGGGATATACTGCACTTCATTAAGTTCTAATCGCACCTTTATGGAATTGAAATTTCAGAATTAGTTCTGAATCGATAGGGTATGTTGGTTCTAATCGCACCTTTATGGAATTGAAATTTGCATCGTAAACCTTTTCAGCTGTTGAAACATCCTCGTTCTAATCGCACCTTTATGGAATTGAAATTCGCAAGTAATCAAGTTGAACCATTAAACATTCGTTCTAATCGCACCTTTATGGAATTGAAATCCCTGCAAGCATGAGAGGACAACGCTTGTATAGTCTGGTTCTAATCGCACCTTTATGGAATTGAAATATTTCCTCGCAAGCGGAATTGCACAGACAATGGAAAAGTTCTAATCGCACCTTTATGGAATTGAAATTGATTTTTGCCAGATGAAGCAGTTCTTCATTATCGTTCTAATCGCACCTTTATGGAATTGAAATTGCCGACATGGTCCTACTCACATTTATTGATAAGATGTTCTAATCGCACCTTTATGGAATTGAAATCCCCTTTCGGGGTGGCTTAAAACGTAAGCAAAGTTAGTTCTAATCGCACCTTTATGGAATTGAAATGGGAGATAACACCTCCTGGTACAAATGATACGGCAGTTCTAATCGCACCTTTATGGAATTGAAATACAGAACGATGCTTAATCAAATGTTCGTGAGAAGAGTTCTAATCGCACCTTTATGGAATTGAAATCTATGAATAGCAACCGGAGAAGTGCACTTAATATGTTCTAATCGCACCTTTATGGAATTGAAATAGCAACAGAGCATTAGCAGCATTGACAGATATTTCGTTCTAATCGCACCTTTATGGAATTGAAATTATTATCCCTTTATTATAGAACATTTTGATATTTAGTTCTAATCGCACCTTTATGGAATTGAAATAAAAAATCGTACCTTTGCATCAGAGGAAGGGGGTAGGGTTCTAATCGCACCTTTATGGAATTGAAATCCCTTACGGGGTGTGGCAATTTGTAAGCAAAGTTAAGTTCTAATCGCACCTTTATGGAATTGAAATTTGTCTGTACATGTAATGGTCATTACAAATCTTAGTTCTAATCGCACCTTTATGGAATTGAAATTAGCATAAGCAGCACGAGCAGAAGCATAATTTAGGGTTCTAATCGCACCTTTATGGAATTGAAATGACGGAATAAGGGTTTGCAACGCCAAACGAATCGAGGTTCTAATCGCACCTTTATGGAATTGAAATAACTGAGGAGTAGGGAGCACACCATTAAAATAATGTTCTAATCGCACCTTTATGGAATTGAAATAACTGAGGAGTAGGGAGCACACCATTAAAATAATGTTCTAATCGCACCTTTATGGAATTGAAATTTAGGAGTAGAAGTCATGTTCATTACCTGAGAGTCAAAATGTTCTAATCGCACCTTTATGGAATTGAAATAGTAAAGGAAACATCCCCTTCTGTACTAATAAAATGTTCTAATCGCACCTTTATGGAATTGAAATCCGAAAGATGGATTAATGAAATAAGTCGCTGCCCGTTCTAATCGCACCTTTATGGAATTGAAATTGGCTATCTCTACGGCATCCAGCAAAGAGCTAAGTAAGTTCTAATCGCACCTTTATGGAATTGAAATGACTTATTCTCCTTATCATTTCTAACCTTAAAGTTAGTTCTAATCGCACCTTTATGGAATTGAAATCCTTCAGCCCGTACCTTCAGCAGCGAGGAAAACGCAGTTCTAATCGCACCTTTATGGAATTGAAATGGGCTTTTATTTGCTGCTTTTTGAGGTCCACTATCTGTTCTAATCGCACCTTTATGGAATTGAAATTTTATCGTGCTAATTGGTACGGAGGCGGTTTTGTCGTTCTAATTGTACCTTTATGGAATTGAAATAACTGATGGATATGCTGATGAAGCATGGTAATCGGGTTCTAATTGTACCTTTATGGAATTGAAATATAAGCAACCTTTGTGAATCCGTTGAGAAGTTCAAGTTCTAATTGTACCTTTATGGAATTGAAATGAAGATGATTGTTGCGAGTTGATTCGTAGCATCTGTTCTAATTGTACCTTTATGGAATTGAAATAACTGAGCGGTAGGCAAAACACCGTTAAAATAATCAGTTCTAATTGTACCTTTATGGAATTGAAATACAAGTAGTTGGTGCCAATGCAGTAAAAGCTGCTGTTCTAATTGTACCTTTATGGAATTGAAATAACTGGATAACCGCGAAGAGGCTACTGTGATTGAGTGTTCTAATTGTACCTTTATGGAATTGAAATGTATTCGACCGCATTTCGTTGCCTAAGAAAACGTGGGTTCTAATTGTACCTTTATGGAATTGAAATTGTGGTAGCTGTATTGCTTGCCAAAACCAAAAGCGGTTCTAATTGTACCTTTATGGAATTGAAATAGTATTAATAACGTTGTCCTCCGCAGCCGCAAAATGTTCTAATTGTACCTTTATGGAATTGAAATGTATCAAAAGAGTGAAACTCAGAATTGGAAGGAGAGTTCTAATTGTACCTTTATGGAATTGAAATGAAATGTCATGAGTATGAATAATAGTTGGAGACTGAGTTCTAATTGTACCTTTATGGAATTGAAATTAACATTCGGTAACTCTTACTGTACTGTTACAAGTTCTAATTGTACCTTTATGGAATTGAAATTGACGATATCTCCGTCCCATTGGCTGCCCTTGGTAATGTTCTAATTGTACCTTTATGGAATTGAAATAGGAATATACTTCTGCTCCAAAGCAGTGCTTTATCCGTTCTAATTGTACCTTTATGGAATTGAAATTTACCCTGGATGGCACCCATCAGCAAGTTGCTATTCGTTCTAATTGTACCTTTATGGAATTGAAATGAAAATGCTTCTCGCCAAACAAGCCCAGATATACAGTTCTAATTGTACCTTTATGGAATTGAAATGAAGGACATCAGAGCCACTATCGAAAGCCCTGACAGTTCTAATTGTACCTTTATGGAATTGAAATTTTCATCAGGAGTGAGGCTGAGGCCTTTGTATCTAAGTTCTAATTGTACCTTTATGGAATTGAAATTAGATGCCTGCAACTTCAATATCAAAGGATTCTGTATGGTTCTAATTGTACCTTTATGGAATTGAAATATAAGCGTTTCTTAGAGGAAGATTTAGCTATCAAAAGTCTGATGTAGATTCGTACAAGATTATAGTTGATTTAGCGAATGATTATCAATGAATTAGATGGTTGTTGCATTGTTTTTGATACTAAAAACAGAAACACAAAACTGGACACCCTACCATAGGGATGATCTAGGGCAATTCATCTTTAATGGTTCTGCAGTCCCTGCTGATACAAGTAAAAATCACCATTCAGGGACTGGTCGATTTGTATGGTTGACAATGAGGACAATGAGTCTTTCAGAATCTGGCGATTCTACCAAAGAAATCAGTCTTGAAGAATTGATAGACAATTTCGTAGCTGATGATTTTTCTTCCATTATCAGCAGAGAAATTAGCAAAATCGGGCTATTTTTCTTTATTTAACTCCGAAATTGAGTGGAATATCAGAGAAAATCTTTAAATTTGCATTTAAATACAATATTTTGTAAAGAATGGAAGATAGAGAACTATTACAGAAAAGTGCTCCAGAGTTCGAACGCCTCGCCTTTACGGTGTTGGCCATCGAGGTTTCAGCACAAAAAATGGGTATATCGCCGTCTGAAATGAGAAAGCGATTGGATAAGGTGGGGCTAATCAAGAGTCTCATTCAAGATTGCTATGACACTCTACATACCGAGAGCCGGGAAGCTGTGGCAAGTGATGTGATCGAAGCTCTTAAAAATTGGGAAAGAAAAGAATAATGGAAAAGCAAATATTATATCATGGTTCAAATGTCATTGTTGAGCATCCTTTAGTAAGCATTGGAAGAAAGGACTTGGATTTCGGTCCAGGCTTCTATCTTACGCCTTTGTTTGAACAAGCTTCCAAATGGGCTGTCCGTATCAAGACCATCAGACGAGCCAAGCAAGCTATAGTGAACACCTATGAGTTCGCTATACCACAAGACTGCAAGGTAAAACGATTTGATGCTTACGATAAGGAATGGCTCGACTTCATTGTTGACAGCAGAAAAGGAAAGCAGCCTTGGAGTGGGTACGACATCATTGAAGGAGGAGTGGCTGACGACCGTGTAATTGATGCAGTAGAAGCCTATATCAATGGCTATGCAGATGTTGAACATACTCTTCGCCAGTTGGTTTATCACAAGCCCAACTATCAGATTTGCATTTTAAGCCAGGAGATAGTTGATAAGTATTTACAATTCAAATCATATGAAAGGATATAATTATGTTGGATTTCTTATTATGGAATAAAATTGCTCGTATTATAAAGCAACTAGCCGATACGTTACATATATCAACCGACAGAGCTTTACAGATATTCTATGACTCTGATGTTTGCCGTATGTTACATGACAAAGAACTTGGCTTGCATCTAATGAGTGATACATATATTGTAAATGACTTGATAGAAGAGCTAAGGAATAAGCAATAGCAAAACGATGGATAATTAGAGGAGGAAGATTATTTGTACTGTAGCGCCTTGACTGTATGTTTAGTACGGTCAAGGTGCTATCTTTATGTAATAATGTGCAAATGTGTCTCCTTCAGCTATCGCATTCGACTCCTTCAGTTATCGCATTCGACTCCTTCAGCTATCGCATTCGACTCCTTCAGTTATCGCATTCGACTCCTTCAGCTAATGCATTCGACTCCTTCAGCCACCGGATTCGACTCCTTCAGTTAATGCATTCGACTCCTTCAGCTAATGCAGCCGTCTCATTCTGCCAACTCAGCCGTATGTGTTAACTCAATGAAGTAGATGAACTCGTGAAATGAAGTGGATGATTTCTGCACAGTTGGTTGTACGCCATACCGAATAGAAATACGGCAATGGTATATACATATAATAAATAGGCTGCTATATTGTTGAATATGAGCAACAAGGAAGTAATCGTGCAAGTTACGGCAAAAAGGTTTTAGCAAACCTTTCTGCACATCTGACAGAAACATATGGAAAAGGATGGTCGGTAACAACTTTGAACAATTGCAGAAAGTTTTATTCTGCATACCGAATTTCGTGTGCAACGCATACGAAATCTACAAAAGAAGAAATCGTGTACAATGCATACGAAATTCCTAAGTTTACCCTTTCGTGGAATCATTACCAAATATTAATGCGAATAGCAAATCTCGAAGAACGCAATTTCTATGAGATTGAAGCTCAACAACAAGGTTGGGATTATCGTTGGTTACAACGCCAAGTAGGTAGTAGCCTCTATGAGCGTTTGGCACTAAGCCGTAACAAAAACGAGGTAATGCGTTTAGCTACAGAAGGACAAGTTGTTGAGAAACCCGCCGACATAATTAAGAGTCCAATATCATTGGAATTTATAGGGCTGAAGCCTGATAGTAGTTATAGCGAGTCAACTTTAGAAAATGCCATCATTGACAAAATGCAAACTTTTTTGCTTGAAATGGGAAAAGGGTTTTTGTTTGAAGCAAGACAAAAACGTTTTACGTTTGATGAAGATAATTATTATGTTGATTTGGTTCTATACAATCGTCTTCTGCAATGCTATTGCCTCATTGACCTAAAAATTGACAAGCTAACACACCAAGACCTTGGGCAAATGCAGATGTACGTCAACTACTTCGACAGATTTGTAAAACAGGATTTTGAGAAGCCTACCATTGGCATTCTTCTCTGTAAAGAAAAGAACGATGCGCTTGTAGAGTTGACATTACCAAAAGATGCCAACATCTATGCTTCTGCTTACCAGCTTTATCTTCCAGATAAGGCTTTGCTTCAAGCAAAGGTAAAAGAATGGATTGAAGAATTTGAAGAAAACGAAGAGTTAAAGAAACTTGAAAATAACAAATAATAATGGACACGAAAGCATTAAGACAAAAGATACTCGACCTTGCTATTCACGGCAAGCTCGTTCCACAAGATCCCAACGATGAGCCTGCATCGGTGCTGCTCGAACGTATCCGTGCTGAAAAGGAAAGACTCATTAAAGAGGGAAAAATTAAGAAGGGAAAAGTAGTTGCAGTCATATTCTTTTCTTTTACTAATAAATGTTATATTCCCACCATTCTTTTCCCTAATCATTTGTTCTCTCCCAAATTTACTGTACTTTTGCAGAAAGTATCTAATTAAAGATTAAAAGTGTGATTTATAATAAGGTATAGATTATGCAATACAAGAATATCATATTTGATTTGGGAAATGTCTTGGTGAAACTCAATCCGGAAGGATGCATCGGGGCTTTCAAGGCGATAGGAATGGGGGAACTGGCGAATCCGAATCCTCAGAGTGAAGGGATGAAGCTGATGAGTAAACTGGGTGTGGGAATGATTACCACCGAAGCATTCTGCGATGCAGCCCGTGAGTTGACAGGAGCAGATGTGACGAATGAAGAAATCATCGATGCAGCCAACAAGATGCTGTTGGAGATTCCTGATGAGAAAAAGGAGCGGCTCCTGCAGTTGAAGAAGGCTGGTTACCGCCTCTTCCTCTTGAGCAATACCATTGATATACACTGGGATTATTGCGTGGAGCATCTCTTCCCTTATCAGAACCATGGGGTAGAGGATTATTTCGATCACTGTTTCCTCTCTCAGCGAATGCATCTGGCAAAACCTGATGCCTACATCTATGAGGAGGTAATCAGGCAGGCGAACATCAATCCCGACGAAACCCTCTTCATCGATGATCTGAAGGAAAACTGCGAGGCTGCCGAGAAACTGGGCATCCATACCTTCCAGAACGTGAAGCTCGATGATTGGCTTTCACTTCGATTCTGACGGATATGTCAGAATCGAAGCTTTTATTCGTTAAATAATTTTGTGTTAATTTGCATTTTTTCTGATGAATAATCGCAATAACCCCACACTTTTTCTGACGAATATCTGTAGAAGTCCACACTTTTTCTAACGAATAATCAACAAATTCCCACACTTTTTCTGACGAATAACTAAGGAAAAGGCTGATTTATTCGCTTTTTCCAATAAAATGTTATACCTTTGTGGGCTCATAATAACTAACAAATAATATCAAAATGAATTTTTATAAGACATTAGGACTGAAAAACAGTCGTATTGACGTGGCTGATGCCTTGCGAGGATTGGCAGTGGCAGGTATTATTCTCTATCACTCTGTGGAGCATTTCAATATGTACGATGGAAGCATAGAGCATGCTTATACGCTGGGTTGTGATGATTGGATGGCAGATGTGCTGGCTTTGCTGCTGTCGGGAAAGATGTATGGCATCTTTGCCCTGCTCTTCGGATTGAGCTTCTTTATTATGAATGATAACCAGCAGCAGCGGGGAAATTGCTTTTCTGGAAGATTCGCCTGGCGAATGTTCCTCCTGGCAATGCTCGGTATCGTGAACACCGCCTTCTTTGATGGCGACATCCTCTTCTCCTATGCCATCTATGGACTGGTTCTCATCCCATTGAGTTATCTTCCTACCAAATGGCTTTGGTGGGTGGTTGCCTTCCTCTTTATTCAACCGGTAGAAATCTACTCCCTCATTTCGGGATGGCAGGTGGATACATCGGCATTGAGTGAGGTGTATGGAAATATGTATAATGGTCATCAGCACGGCACCTTCCTGGAGAATGCCTACAGTAACCTGCGATACGGACAGGTGGCTACCTATTACTGGTGCCTGATGAAGGGAAGACATACGCAGACTATCTGCCTCTTCATACTCGGAATGCTGGTGGGTAGAAAGCGTTGGTTCTACAATGAGAACAACAACCTGGCTTTGTGGAAGAAGGTGCTGGCGGTTTCCATCCTGGTATTGATTGTGGGTGGCATCGCTGATGTGCGCCACATGGAAACATGGAACAATTGGCTTTATCCTATCTACAACTTCTTCATCCTCTCGTTTGTAGTATCAGGATTCGTATTGTTATGGTACGGAAAGGAATGGTTCAGAAAGGGATTGTCGTTCCTGCGCCAGTTTGGTAAGATGAGTCTGACCAACTATTTCCTCCAGTCTATCATCGGTTGCGGACTGTTTGCCTATTATGGTTTCAATCTCCAGACAAAGCTTGGCATCACCTACGCCTTTTTTGTGGGTATCGCCATGGTAGTAGTACAATGCCTCTTCTCCAACCTCTGGCTCAAGTATCACTCCCATGGTCCTTTCGAGGGAATTTGGAAAAAGCTGACCTGGATTAAGTTCTAAAACTTTAAGATTTTGAGATAAAAAAAGGTGTGTCATAAATCCATGATACACCTTTTTTTATCTCTTATTGATCCTTTCTGAATATTTTATCCACGACAATGGCGATGGCGCCATCGCCGGTTCCATGTCACACTCCTTGCACTGGCGGGGAAGAGAACTGTGTTCCTGATGCCCACATCTATGAGGAGGTAATCAGACTGGCGAATATCAATCCCGATGAAACCCTCTTCATCGATGATCTGAAGGAAAACTGTGAGGCTGCCGAGAAACTGGGCATCCATACCTTTCAGAACGTGAAGCTCGATGATTGGCTTTCACTTCGATTCTGACTTCTTATCATCTGACAGGAAGCCCTATCTTGTTACACACATAACAAAGCGAGAAAAATGATATATATAAATTATTGCCACAAAAACAACATATCCGATAGCAAAATGTCATTTTTAAGGCTAAAAACAAGTGGTTGACCCATATCAAGAAAGACATATTGCAATGATATTTCTCGGCAAAAGATGCCGTTATTCGATAAAAAAGTGTTAACTTTGCACTCGTGTTTAAGGAATAACAAATAATAAATTTTAAAAAGGTTAATAATTATGATGACTATTTTTACAATGGCTTTCGCCGCAGTTATGTTTTCAGGTATGGTTCTTTGCATGGGCATGTTCTTGAAACACGTAGTAAACTCAATTCCAGAAATGACTAACATGAGCCATTCTGTTAGCTTGAGCAAGTAAGAATAGAACATACGATATACATAATATATATATGTGAATCACTTTAGAAATAGAGAGATTTATATAAAGATGAGGGTGCGTCATAAGTCTGTGACACACCCTCTTTTATTTTTTATTTATCCTTTCTGAATATCTTATCCACGACTATAGCAATGGCGCCATCGCCCGTTACATTGCAGGCGGTACCGAAACTGTCCATCGCAATATAGAGGGCTATCATAAGTGCTTGCATATCAGAATTGAAACCTAAAACTGAGGCTAGCGGACCTAGCGCTGCCATGACGGCTCCTCCCGGAACTCCCGGAGCTGCTACCATGCAGATGGCGAGCACGAAGATGAAGTTGAGAAAGAGGGGGAGATTGCAAGGCATACCATTGATGAGACAGATGGTAAGCGCACAACAGGTAATCTTCATCATTGATCCCGAGAGATGGATGGTGGCACAGAGCGGAATGGTGAATCCGGCAATGCCATCGGTGACGCCGTTTTTCAAGGTCTGCTTCAGAGTTACCGGAATGGTGGCTGCTGATGATGATGTGCCAAGTGCCGTGAAGTAGGCTGGCAACATGTTGAGCAACAGCTTAAACGGATTCTTATGGGACAAGCCGCCAGCCAACAGATATTCGTAAAGTAAGATGACGATATGAAGTACGAGGATCACGAGGATAATCTGTGCGAAGACAAGCAGAATGTGGTAGGCTTCGCCGGAGAAAGTCATGCCCAGGAAGATGCCGAAGATATAAAGGGGCAGTAGGGGAATGATGACTTTGGCAATGACACCTGATACGATTTCCTTGAATTCCTGAAAAATCTTCTGCATGGTGCGGCTGCCTTTGTGGGCAATGCCCAATCCAGCTATGAACGAGAAAACGAGGGCGCTCATCACATCTACCATGGCAGGTATCTTGATTTCGAAGAAGGGTTTGAGTTCTTCTGCCTTATCTACTGCCACATGGGCAGAATTGGCAATCATGTGTGGAAAGAGTGCCGAACCGGTGCCATAGGCTAGCAGACCCGCCAGGATGGTGTCGGCAAAGGCGATGCCCACGGTGGCAAGAAGGAGTTTTCCGGCTCCGTGACCGATGTCGGCAATGGCTGGTGTTACGAGACCGATGATGATGAGCGGTATCATAAAGCCCAGAAACTGGCTGAAGATGCCGTTGAAGGTGAGAAACGCTCTGACGGCCGCTTCATTGAAGAAATTGCCGAAGATTACACCCAACAGGATGGCAATGATGATTCTTGCCAAAAGTGGCATTTTGATTCTTTTCATATTCGTAAAATTGCTTTTTGCCTGCAAAGGTACGATATTTCTGACTTTTTTCCAAGTATTTTGCTGTTTTTTTAGAATCTGTCATGCTTACTGTACAACTTTCATGATGTTCGAAGGTGGGCGCTGCGACATGAGTTCCTGCTTCATGTAATCCATGTAGGGCGCTACATGCTGATAATAATGGTAATAACCCGGACAGAGATAGTTGAGACCGGAATCGCCATACTTATCTTTCATGAAGCGGTTCTTTGGGCATTCTCCATGACAGGCAAACTCCATGTCACACTCCTTGCACTGGCGGGGAAGAGAACTGTGTTTCAGACGGCTGAACTCATGTTGCTGCTCACCATAAAGCATGTCGATGAGCGAATGGTCACGGATATTGCCCAACTTATACTCCGGAAAAACAAAGTGGTCGCAGGAATAAACATCGCCATTGTGCTCCATCACTCCCGCATGACCGCATTCCTTGGAATAAGCACAGATGCCGGGAGAAATACCCATCCAGTTTGCCAGTGTGCAGTCGAAAATCTCAACGAAGATTTTGCCCACATCCTTCCGAACCCATTCATCGAAAATTGCACAGAGAAAGTAGCCCCACTGCTCCGGCGTAACTGATGCCTCGCTCAGCGGAATCTCATTCTTGTCGGCAAGACTTGCCAGGGTACGGCCATCCTCATGTCGGGTCTGTCGCTCAACGATAGGTGTGAACTGCAGAAACTGACAGCCGTTTTCCTTGAAGAAACGGTAGAACTCCAGTGGATGATTGACATTATAGGCATTTACCACCGCCATCGCATTCCATTCCACCCCGTGTTTCTTCAGCAGTTTGATGCCCTGCATCACTTTCTGCCACGATGGTTTTCCCGCAGCCGTCAGCCGGTAATGGTCATGATAAGGCTGCGGACCATCGATAGAGATGCCTACGAGCCAATGATTCTGGGCAAAAAACTCGCACCATTCATCGGTCAGCAACGTGCCGTTGGTCTGAATTACGTTGTCGATGCGCCTGCCTCCAGCATACTTTTGCTGTAGGGATAAAGCCTTGCGGTAGAAGTCGATGGAGCGCAGCAGAGGCTCGCCACCATGCCAGGTGAAGAGCACCTGGTTCATGGTTTGCGCCTCAATATATTCTCGGGTAAACTGTTCCAGCATCTCATCGCTCATCAGATGTCGCTGAGCAGTGGGATAGAGCTTGTTCTTCTCCAGATAATAACAGTATTTGCATGCCAGGTTGCAATGGGCACCCGCAGGCTTCAGCATTACATAGAGTGGCTTGGCAAAGGGATTTGCTATGTTGTCGTTCATCATTTTTTCTTGAATCTAGTTGTAATCTCTATCTCTCTGTAACCGGGAGAGAAAATCAGAACTTTGGCAGCGTAATTTCGAAATCCTTGCTGTCTCGATGCTCCTTTCTGATGGCAGCCAGGAGTTCGGTAAGAATCTTAGGATGTTCTGCCGCCACATTATGGTCTTCGTGGATGTCGGAAGCCAGATTATAGAGCCGCGGCTCGCCTTTTACTACCACCAGTTTCCAGTCGCCCTTTCTCACGCCAATCTGGTCGGTTTCGTGAAATTCCCAGTACAGATAATCGTGATGTTTCTGCTCTGCATCCTTGCCCAGAAGGGTAGGGGCGATGGAGATTCCGTCGAAACCATCACCAGCCAACTTTCTGTTGGTATAACGCTTGGCAAAGTTTCTGATGCCAGCCAAATCGCAGAAAGTAGGCAGCAGGTCGTAAAAGGCAAACTGGGTATCGTTCACCGCTCCTGCCTTGATATGCTCAGGCCACCAGGCGATAAACGGTATGCGGATGCCGCCTTCGTAGCACTGGCGTTTCAGACCTTTCAACTTACCGTCACGACCGAAGAACTCCGGGTCGGCACCACCTTCTTCATGTGGTCCGTTATCTGAAGTAAAGATGACAATGGTGTTCCTGTCGAGTCCCTTCTCCTTCAGCTTGGCGAAGATTTCGCCCACATACTGGTCTAGTCGGGTAATCATTCCGGCAAACTGTGCGTGGGTATGAACCGCAGCGTTGTATCTCGAATCTTCCCATCCGCCCCAGGTTTTATCGGTAAAGAACTGTTTCTGGTAATTCTCTAGAATAGAGTCTTCCGGCTGGGCAAGTTCGGCATGCGGCAGGGTATAGGTAAGGAATCCTACGAAAGGATGTTCCTTATCCTGTCTGTCTATCCATTCCAGTGCCTTGTCGTGGATGATGCGGGCAGAATACTGTTTGCGCTTGAAATAATCCTTGCCGAACATCGGATGCTGGATGTTCTGTTCCATTACCTCTCTTACCACCGCTGTATCTCCCATTGCACGACTGTAGCGGTTCAGGAAGTTAGGATAATAGAGATGAGCCTGAAACTGGCAGATATAGCCATAGAATTCGTCCACGCCACGCTTGTCGGGAGTAGAAGCCGAACCTTCATATCCGCCAGCCCATTTCCCGAATACGCCGGTTCTATATCCTTCGTCCTTCATGATTTCGGGCAGAATCTTATGCTGCGGGTCGTAAGGTTCCTGTCCTACGACAGAATACTCCTCGTTGTTGCCATATTTTACCATTGGCACACCTCTCCAGTATTCCTTGTTTCCACGCACATGTGTATGTCCAGTATGCTGACCAGTCATGAGGGTAGCTCTCGACGGAGCCGAGACGGGAGAACCGGCATAAGCCTGGGTGAATCTCATTCCCTCCTGCGCCATCCGGTCGATATTAGGCGTGTGGATATAAGGTTGGCCGTAGCAAGCCAGATCGCCATATCCCATGTCGTCACACAGTATGAAGAGAATGTTGGGCGGGGTGTTCTGCTTTGCACAGAGCAGGGTAGGAAGACACGCCAAACCTACCCCTGCAAGCCATATTGTCTTGTTCATATCAATATTATTTTGTTCGGTTCCTTTACTCATCTACCTTCAGATTTCTGCGATAGGTAGCGAGGAGTTTCTTCATTTCCTTTTCTACCTTCTGCATGCCAGGCTTGCCGTAGAGGTTGTGCAGCTCGTTCGGATCAACCTGGATATCATACAACTCGTAGTAGTCAATATCGGCATCATCGGTGATGTAGTTGATGGATTTGAGATATTCGAAACACCAGTTTTCTGAAGTTCCCGGTTGGCACTGATACTTGTTTTCTGGAACGGCTCTTTCACCACCCTTGCCGTAGAAATGAATCAGTTTGTAGCGCTCGGTTCTCACACCATCGTGCTTGCGTACCAGATGATAATTAGGGTAGTCATAATAATGGTAATACAGACTCTTACGCCATTTTCTTACAGGCTGTCCGGCAAACAATGGTTGGAGCGAAGTGCCCGGCATATAGGCAGGCTTCTTCAAGCCCGCCAGGTCGAGGAAGGTAGGAGCAAAGTCGATGTTCTGCACCATCTGGTTGCACTCGCTCTTAGGCTGGATATGCTTAGGATAGCTGATGATGAGCGGTGTATGGAATGATTCCTCATACATGAAACGCTTGTCAAACCAGCCGTGTTCGCCCATGTAGAATCCCTGGTCGGAGGTGTATACGATGATGGTATTATCCGTGAGATGATGCTCATCGAGATAAGTCTGGAGTCGGCCTACACTCTCATCCACCGAAGCAATCACTGCCATATAGTCGCGGATATAGTTCTGGTATTTCCATTCTACCAGTTCCTTACCCGTGAGGTTCTTGCTCAGGAATTCTCTGTTTCTCGGCATGTAATAGGCATCAATAGCCTCGCGCTGCTGCGGTGTCATGCGGTTCATCTCCCCCATGAGTCCGGCATATGAGTCTCTGCCTTCCGGTGTAGAAGGGTCGTACATTTCGGGCACTTTCAGGTCGCGTACCATTTCCATATATTCACCGATAGTCATCTTCTGGGTGGATGCAGCCGAGCCTCGGGTCGCATAGTCGTCCCAGAAAGTTTCAGGTAGCGGGAAGTTTACTTTGCCGTATTTCCCAACATACTTGGTGCTAGGCATCCACAGACGGTGGGGTGCCTTATGATGAACCAGCAGACAGAATGGCTTGTTTCTGTCTCTTTGGTCGAGGTATTCGATGGCATGGTCTGTGATGAGGTCGGTGGCATATCCCATTTCCTGCTTGTATTCTCCGTAATGGTCTGTTGATGCGAAGGTCGGGTTGTAATATTGTCCCTGGTCGTTGAGGATGTGATAGAAATCGAAACCTTTAGGGCGGCATGACATGTGCCATTTTCCCACTACTGCCGTCTCATAGCCTGCCTTCTGCAGCATTTCAGAGAAGAAGGTTTTGGTGGAATCGATGCCCTCTGCCAGCATGCGCTGTCCGTTCTGATGACTGTAGAGGCCGGTCATCAGACAGGCACGGCTTGGTGTAGAAAGCGAGTTTTCAACGAAAGCCTCGTTGAATTTCATTCCCCTTTCTGCAAGTCGGTCGATATTTGGGGTAGGCGCCAGTTGGGAGATGGCACTGCCGTAGGCGCTGATAGCCTGTATGGCGTGGTCATCGCACATGATATACAGGATGTTTGGTTTTTCGCCTGTATTCTGGGCGAAGAGAGATAGTGGCAAGGCTTGAAGGGCAGCCATCGCCAGCAAAGATCGGTTGAAAGATAGATAATTATTAGCCATAATGTTTAAAATATTTATCAAAACAACAAAAAGAGGGATGCCAACTCACTTGGCATTCCCTCTTGATGTTTTAACATGAGTCATACTACCTGAAAAGTAGACAAGTCATGTGACTAGCTTATGAATTGATTACTTAAAAAGTTTACTTCTTCAAGTTTGGGTTCTTCTCACCATCGGTTGTTGGATATGGACAGTAAATTCTATCCTCTGACCAAGGACCAGTAACTGTAACGCTTTCCTGAGCGGTATATTCCTTGTCACCCTCCTTAGCGATAACTACAGGAGCATTGGCAACGCGATACTCGAAGTTCTTCTTGAGTTCGTCCATACGGAGCTCATCTGAACGGCGGGTAACCATAGATACCCAGTTACCTGCAACTTCCCATCCGTGTTCGATGTAGCAAGCCTCAGCAAGCTGGGCAGCGCTCATGTTGTCGATCTTTACGGTAGTTCCGTCGCCAAGTGTCACATTTTCAGCATCTGTTACGGCACGGCTGCGAACCAGCTTCAAGCATTTCTTAGCTTCTGTCAAGTCAGAGAGGCCTGCACGGGCTGCACTCTCAGCATACCAGAGGAGCACCTCTGAATAGCGGATGAGGTTATGACGGCGGTCATTAACCATACCACTATAGTTAGGTTTCATACAATCGTATGGTTGTCTGAGCATTCCACCCTTCTCATCACAGTTTACAGTGAAGATAGTGAACATAGGGTGATATTCTTTGACACACTTCTTACCCTTCTCAAACAAGAGCTTTTCGTATTTTCCGTTAACTTTTCTGACGGTCTTCTTTTCACTATCCTTCTCTTTTTCGATTTTTTCATCCAGACCCTTAATCTGCTTCTCGAGTTCTTTAGCATCAGTCTTCATTGTAATAGGAACCCAAAGATCTTCAGTAGGAATATCCCACCAATTACAATCTGCAGTGATTACAGTACCATCCTGGAATGTAATTCTTTTTGCGTAGATGGCATTCTTACGAGGTCCTTCTGGATATCTCTTCCAGAAAGCAATCTCACCCCAGGCGTCACCCCAGCCACCATCACCGAGGCTTTCGAAACGGCAGCAAGAAGAAAGCTGTGAGTCATGATCCCACCAACCCTTGGCATCATTGTTGATACCGAGTAAGGTCTCCTTGTTGTAGTTGTTACCCATAGAGTAAACATCCTTCCAGTCTGGGTTCAAGATGAAGCCATAAGTATGGTTGTTGTCAATGACATCTTTTGCCTGCTCTGCAGCGAGCTTGTAGTATTCTGTGCCCTTATTGAGAGGGTAGCCTGCCATAGACATATAAACTGCAGCCAATGTTGACTGTGCAGCCTGCTTGGTAACCCAAACATCTACATCAAACAAGCGAGCTGGCTCATAATCGTACTTGGTTGGAAGTTCGTTGATGGCATCCTTCAAGTCCTTAACGATCATTTCGTAAACTTCTGCAATTTCTGCAGGCTGAGCATCCAACTGGTTAATGTCTGTATTTGTGATGATAGGTATTTTACCGAATACACGTACCAGATAGAAGTAAGAATATGCACGCCAATAGTGGGCATTACCAAAGGCTACGTTCTTCTTTTCCTGTGAGCCATTCACATTTCCTGCTCCATTTACAATCAGGTTAGCAGCCTTGATCACAGAATAATGCAGATTCCATGCATCTGTTACACCCTTGTTGGCACCCTCAGATGCAAAAGCATCAAGAGCCGCACAAGCCTGCTTGTTTGAACCAGGGTTGGCTGTGATATCATCACCCTGCCACTGTGGGTACATAGGGTTGGTCCAGCTCTGTGTCTGGTTGATTCTTTCGTACAAAGCGTTAACACTTGCAGTAAGGTCATCTTCTGTAAGGAAGAACTTCTCTGGGGTTAACTGTCCCTTAGGATCCTCATCCAAGAAATCGCCACAAGACGAGAAAGTAACCAAGGATGCTGCCATGAGACAACCAATGTATAATAATTTCTTAGTTTTCATAATTATTACAGTTTTTAGATTGTTGAAATTAGAAGGTTACACGAACACCCATTGTGATGGTACGAGGATTAGGATAAGCACCCATATCCAAACCATTATCACGGTCTATATTCTTTTCGCCGAATGAAGCACCTGCTGGGTCAATACCCTTATAGCCTGTGATGGTGAAGAGGTTCTGAGCTGAGAGTGAGAGACGAATGTCTGCCAACTTGGTTACGCTACGTGGGAATGTGTAAGCAACACTGATATTCTCGCAGCGGAAGTAGTCTGCATTCTCGAGCCACTTGTCTGAGTTACCATAGGTCTTGTTTTCAGCACCTGGAGTTGGCATGGTGATACCTATATTACTGAAGTAATCCTTATCAGTTACGAACATAGAAGCACCAACCATTGAGTTCATTGCGAAACGTACCATGTTCAATCGCTTAGCACCGAATGCTGCATTGCAGAATACGTTGAAGTCCCAGTTCTTATAGGTTATGGTGTTGTTCCAGCCTAATGTAACGTCTGGATTTGAATGACCTAATATGAAGCGGTCCTTAGAAGCGTCTGGGTCTGCTGTCTTGTTGCCGTCTGCAGTGTAATACATATCAACATACTCTCCCTTGTCATTCTTTTCTACACCTGCCCACTTGAAGCCGTAGAATGTACCGATAGCCTCACCTTCCTTAATGATAGTACATGGGTCAACAGTACCAGGAGAAGGAGTCTGACCGTAAATAATAGGATCTGAAGCTGTCATCTTGGTTACCCTCAAATCCGCAACCTATAGGGTTTAGTGGGATTTTGCTTGCAAAGCGACAAAA
>OKSC01000986.1_pt1 | contig 30192 bp, 31 predicted proteins | sample 1601161 | NCBI WGS metagenome assembly OKSC01 (sample SAMEA3541552, study PRJEB24748) | human gut metagenome | biome: human gut; feature: human-associated habitat; material: faeces | place: China | collected 2012 | reverse complement strand
TCGGAATGGCCGTCCAGCCCCTTTTCATACGGGATCGTCACCCCGCCCAAAATCAGCGCCCGGCCGGAAACCAGCCGGTGAACGTCGTAGCCGTGGCCGATCCTCATGCGTTTGCCCTCCGGCGCAGGATCAGCGCGGCCAGCTCCAGATCGAGCGGCGTTGTGATCTTCAGGTTCTCTTCATCGCCGTCGGTCAGCTGCACGGGCATGCCGAGCGCCTCGACGGCGCTGCAGTCGTCCGTGAGCGCGATCCCCTGCTCCTTCGCGTTCTGCAGGGCTGCGGCAAGCAGATCGCGGTCGAAGACCTGCGGGGTCTGGACGGCGTAGAGCGTACTGCGGTCTGGCGTTTCATCGACCGCACCGCCGGTCGAGACTTTGATGGTGTCCTTGACGCGCACGGCGGGCGCCGCGGCGGCGAACTTCTTTGCCTTGGAAACGGCGCGGCAAATCACTTCGTCGGTCACAAGCGGGCGTGCGCCGTCGTGAACGGCGACGAGCTGCGCCCGGTCGGATACGGCGGCAAGGCCAGCCATGACGGAATCCGTCCGCGTTTCGCCGCCCGCGACGACCATGCGCATTTTGTCATACGCCTTAAGATAACGGCTGACCTTTTCCAGCAGCTCCTGCTGCGTGACGACGATGATCTCGTCGATCATGGCGCATTTGTCAAACACATCGACCGTCCGGCAGATGACCGGCAGGTTTTCCAGTACCGTCAGGATTTTATTCGTGCCGCCCATGCGCGAGGATGTGCCTGCGGCGACGATCACGGCGGCGCAGTAGGGCCGCCCGATTTTTTCCTTGATCGCAAGCCCCTTACGGAGGCCTTCACTCAGCTTCATATCGTTTCTCCTGTTCACAGCGCCCGCACGAGCGTTTTATAGGTCTCGCCGCGCACCATAAAGTTTTTGAACTGGTCGAACGCGGCGCAGGCCGGGGACAGCGTCACGATATCGCCGGGGACAGTGTGCCGCTTTGCCAGCCGCACCGCTTCTTCGAGCGTCTGCGCGTGCAGAATCTCCGGCTGTCCGGGCCGGTAGTCCGGCGCAGACTTGACCGCCGCTTCGATCTTCTCCGCCGTTGCGCCGCAGAGGATCAGCAGGCGCACGTGCGCGCAGATCTCCGGCCCCAGCGCGTCGAATGGGATCTTCTTGTCATAGCCGCCCGCGATGAGAACCAGCTTCTGGCGGAACGAATGCAGGCCCGCGATCGTGCGCGACGGGCTGGACGCGATGGAGTCATTATAATATTTCACGCCGTCCAGCTCGCGAACGAACTCAATGCGGTGCTCCACACCCGCGAATGTGCGCGCGATCTCGTCAATATCCTCGTCCTCCGCAAGTCCTTCGACGGCACAGGCGGCGGCCATATAGTTTTCGATGTTGTGGACGCCCGGGATGCGGATGCCGGCAGCGGCCATGATCTTTTTTCCGTTCCGGCAGATCACGCCGTCTTCCAGATACACGCCGTTTTCCGGCCTTGCCAGCCGGGAGAAGAACTCCACGGTTCCCTTCGCGTCGGCGGCGAAGCCGCGCGTGATATCGTTATCGTAGTTCAGGACGACCTTGCCGGTTTCGTTCTGATACTCGAAGACGTTTTTCTTGGCCTGCACATACTCGGCCATGTCCTTGTGCACGTCCAGATGGTTCGGGGCCACGTTCGTCACGACGGCAATGTCGGCAGAGCGCTCCATCGTCATGAGTTGGAAGGAGCTGAGCTCGACCACGGCAATGTCCGCCGGCGTCATGTCCGCCGCCTGCGGCAGAAGGGGCGCGCCGATGTTGCCGCCGACCCAGACGCGGTGGCCCGCGTGCTCCAGAATTTTTGCGATCAGGGTCGTGGTGGTCGTTTTGCCGTCGGAGCCTGTCACGGCGATGATGCGGCAGGGGCAGACCTCGAAGAACGCTTCCATTTCACTGGTAAGCTCCGCGCCCTTTTCGCGCAGCCGGCGCAGCGCCGGGATATCCGGGTGCATACCGGGCGTGCGGAAGACGATATCAGCCTGCACATCGTCAAGATAATGCTCTCCGACATGGAGCACGGTGCCCGCCCGCTCCAGCTCCAGAACCTCCGCGTCGAGCTTTTCCCGCGGCGTTTTGTCGCAGGCCAGCACGTGCAGTCCGTGCGCAAGGAGCATCCGGATGAGCGGCCGGTTGCTCACGCCGATGCCGAGCACGGCGATTTTTTTATCAATCAGGGAATCAAAATACTGGTCGACAAGATGATTCATATCCAAAAGCCTCTTTTAAAATTTCCTGCCTGTATTATATCCGCGCGGGAAAGAAATTGCAATCCATTTGACTTTTTCCTGCAAATAAAGTACAATACTTCCGCGACCGGGTCGGACAGTCGCGGGCGCAGCGCCGAAAGGCCGCGCATGAGGAAAGTCCGGGCTCCGCAGGGCAAGGATAACGGGTAACGCCCGCCCAGAGCGATCTGAGGAAAAGTGCAACAGAAATAAACCGCCGGAGGCGGCTCGCGCCGCCTCCGGCAAGGGTGGAAAGGTGCGGTAAGAGCGCACCCAATGGCGTGTGAAAGCGTCCATTGCTGTAAACTCTATCCGGAGCAACACCGCAGAGGAAGCAAGGCCTGCCCGGCTGCTTCCGAGAAGGTGGCTGGAGCGCACCGGCAACGGTGCGCCTAGATAGATGACTGTCGATTACAGAACCCGGCTTACAGACCCGATCGTAAAAAACGCCTCCGCTGAAAAGCGGTGGCGTTTTTTTCGGGCTGCCGGCAGGCAGGCGCTTATTTGCCGCTTGCGCCGTAGTTGGACAGGACACGGGCGGAGGGGTCTTTTACATCGCAGCCCTTCCACGCTTTGTTCGGCATCCAGAAGTCCTTGACCATGTCCGCCTGACCGGGATAGTATTTCTCAAAAATATCGCGGTACAGAAGGCTTTCCTTTGTAAACGGCTTTGCAAACGTGTATTTTTCGCAGCCTCTTCCAAACGCTTCATCGGAATAGAGGCTTTCGGCATACGCTTTCAGATCGTCGACCATGGAGTGGCCCACGGCGTCGGAGAAGGCCGCCTTCTGCCGCCAGAGGATATCGTCCGGCAGGATATGATCGTCCGCAAATGCCTTGCGCAGCAGATATTTTCCCATATCATAGGTGTTCATTTTCAGTTCTGGGCGGATGGACATGACGTATTTTACAAAATCCAGATCGCCGAACGGGACTCTGGCTTCGAGCGAGTTGACGGAAATGCAGCGGTCGGCGCGCAGGACATCGTACATATAAAGCTCGTCCACGCGCTTTTTTGCCTCCTGCTGGAAGGCCTCGGCGCTGGGGGCAAAATCGGTGTATTTATAGCCGAACAGCTCGTCGGAAATTTCGCCGGTCATGAGGACGCGCACGTCCGTCTGCTCGTGGATAGCCTTGCAGCACAGGTACATCCCCATGCTGGCGCGTATGGTCGTGATGTCATAGGTTCCGAGCAGAGCGATGACCGTTTCGAGGGAGTCCAGCACCTGCTGCCGCGTCATGGTGACCTCGGTGTGCTCCGCGCCGATGAAATCAGCGGTTTCCTTTGCATATTTGAGGTCGATGGGATCCAGGTCCATGCCGATGGCGAACGTGCGGATCTTCTTGCCGAGGAGCTTGGCCGAGATCGCGCAGACAAGGCTGGAATCGAGGCCGCCGGAGAGCAGGAAGCCGAGCGGCGCGTCCGCGTCGAGCCGCTTTTCCACGGCGGAGATCAGCTTTTCACGGATCTTCTTCGTGACGGTGTCCAGATCGTCGCTTGAATACCTTGTGGCAGTGGTCAGATCGGTATAGCGGACAAATTTGCCGTCCTTATAATAATGTCCCGGCGGGAACGGGAAGACGTGCGCACAGAGGCCGACGAGATTTTTCGCTTCGCTGGCGAAGATGATCGAGCCGTCGGCAAGATAGCCGTAAAACAGCGGACGGATGCCGATGGGATCACGCGCGGCGACAAGGGAATCGGAAGCCGAATCATAGATGATCATGGCGAACTCCGCGTCAAGCCCGGCAAACATCTCGGTGCCGTATTCCTGCCACAGGGGAAGGATAATTTCGCAGTCGGAATCGGACGCGAAGACATAGCCCTTGGCTTCGAGCGCCTTTTTGACCGGGCGGAAGCCATACAGCTCGCCGTTGCACACGGCCATATCGCCGCCGCGATGGAACGGCTGCATGCCCTCCGGGTGCAGGCCCATGATGGCCAGCCTGTGGAAGCCCAGCATACCGCTGCCTGCGGGCTCAAGCCGGGTGTCGTCCGGGCCGCGGGATTTCGTTTTTTCAAAATACGGGAGAACCTGTTCCTTTTTGAGACTGGGGGACGTAAAACCAAGAATTGCGCACATAAAAAGCACCTCCGAATCATTTGCGCAGCATTGCCTAAAATAAAATTTTAGGACGAATTGCTGCCGATCCGCGGTGCCACCTAACTTACTGGAATACCCAGTCTCTTTTCCGGGACTCTGACAAGCCCCTGCGCTTTAACGCCGCGCTGCGCGTCTTCCCTACTGCGGTGTTCCGGTTCAGGTCGCTGCTAAGAAGTGTTCGTTCACGAAGGCGTTGGCGCCGGGATCCCAGCATCCCCGGCTCTCTGCGGCCATGTCCCGCGTTACTTTTCTTCCTCATTGCATTTTGCGATATTCTTTTATTGAGTGAAGCTTTAAATGATGGAACAATTCTACACCCGGCATCCCGATTCGTCAAGCGTGCAGGTTTGACAAACTATATGCCCGCCGGATTTTCATTTTTGAACAGTTTGAATTTTCGCAATACGTGCGGCAAATTCCGTGATCCGTGCGTCGATCCCGTCCGCAGTCCGGACGGAGCCCGGGTCGTGCGCCGTCTGCATGAGGCAGAAGTCCGGCGGCAGGATGGCCGTCTTGTTCAGGCACATTGCGCCCAGCAGCTGCCGCGCGACGATATCGCTGCCGGAATAGCCGGAAACGACAATGCCGTACAGATATTTCTGATACAGATCCTGCTTGACGAGCAGATTGGTCAGGCGGTTGAACAGCGCCATGATATTGGCGCTGACCGCGTCGTTATAATTCGGGCACAGGAAGAGCATCGCGTCGCAGGCGCTGATGGCGGGCAGAACCTCGTCGGAGATGCTTCCGCCGTAGAAACAGCGGCTCTGCGCGGCAAAGTGCAGGCAGGCTTCATACGAGCAGCCCCGGCAGTCGTGGATGGAGCCGTTCTGCAGGGAAATGGTCTTTGTTTCAAATGCATCCGGCAGACGCGCAAGCACCTGTTCACCGAGCCAGACCGTATTGGAGCGCTTGTTATCCGACGCGTGGAGCATGAGAAGCTTCGGTCGGGCAAAGCACGGCGGCTCAAACTCCAGAAGCCGCTGTGCCAGCTGGCGCAGCTGGTGCGCATAGGTCTGCTCCCAGCTCAGATGCAGGAGCCCTGCTTGGATATGCTGGTTATAAAGAGAGCCTGTCCCCTCGACGAGCGGCTTGCCGGGAAACGCGCAGCCTGCCTGATTTGCCGCAAGAACCAGCTCCCGCGCGGTCTGCTTCGTATAAAGCTCCCCTGCCCCGTCGACGATCACGCCGCCATAGCTGCCGGACAGACAGTCCGGATGCTTCCGAAGCGTCCGCAGCAGGCGGCAAACCGTCTCATCCGGGCCGTATTCATCCAGCGCGGCGGCAAAAAGCAGGCGGCAGCCCGCCGCCTGTTCGATTCTCTCCGGCGGAAGCTCCTTCACGCGGAGCCCGGCCAGCGCCTGCGGCAGCAGGCGCTCCAGCCGCGCACTATGGCCGATGCGCACCAACGTCAGTTCCTGTTCCATGTCAGTATTCGAACGCCTCCAATGCGGTATGCGTCGTTTGTAATTCTTCCAGAAGCGCGGGGGCGATCTTCTCCCGGATGAGGCTGACGCCGAACGGCGTCATGCGGCTGCGGCAGCCGAAATACGCGCCGCCGAGCGGCACCGCACCGAAGTGCTCCTGCCCGCGCACAAGCCGCAGAATACTCACTGCGGCTGAGGACAGTGCGGGGGCCAGGTACGGCTTAAAGCCAAGCTCCCGCACGCGCAGATTCGCCGTGCGGGTCTGTTCGGTCAGCCTTGCGGAGAGGGCCGCGTCATAGTCCGGGCCGCAGCTGTTCGCGCAGACGAGTCCCTGCCCGTGCGGGCCGTAGACGCGCAGCTTCTCTTCATTTAATCCCAGCTGCCGCGCGTAATACGCGCAGCGCGCGGCCATCACGCCGAGGCCGAAGCCCTGAATCTGCTCGGGGAGCAGGCCGGAAAAATCATACTCCCCTGCCCCGTTCTGATTGCTTTGCAGAAAAACAGAGCGCGACAGGTGGTCGACCGGGTCAGAGATCTGGCAGAACAGGCCGGTGAAGCCGGTGCTGCGCGCCATGCGGGCATACGCGCCCACCATGGCGCGGTTGGCCTCGTACTGCGCCATACGCACGTCCTTCACCGCCGTATCCAGTCCCGGCACGCCGCGCGAAGCCGTAAACGCAAACAGGTTGCAGGCAAACAGGTCCTTTTCCTCACAGATCACGATCTCCGGCAGCGGCTGGCCGTCCGGCGAAAGCACCTGGTTCAGCTCCAGCTCATACCGGGCGCATTGGGCCTTGTTGGGGTCAAAGATCTGGATCCTGGAAAACTCATGTCCCAGCAGCTTCAGCGCCAGCAGCGCCGTGCCGCCCACGTCGCCAAGGCCGACGAGCGTGAGGACAAGACCGGTTCGCTTCGGCCGCTGCCACGCCTCCAGAACGACAAATGCGTTTTGGAAGCAGACGTTCAGAACGCCCGCCCCATGTGCGCGTACAAAACCGGCCAGCTCACCGGAGGCCGGACTGCACGGCGTCAGGCAGCGGACAGTCTCAGGCTCGGAAAGCTCGGCCAGATCATGGATATAAAATAATCCGCGCGAGCACAGCGGAACGCGCCGCACGAGAAACACCAGCGGCGCAAACGCAGCGCCGCACGGCCGCGCGTCCTGCGGAAAAAGCGTGTTGTCCTCCGCGCAGAGACAGAAGGAATGCCATTGCTTCAGGATCATAAACTCAACTCCTGCTTTGGTGTCGGATAAAAAGCTTGGATGATGCGCGGACGGACTGCGGCGTCCCAAAGTCTTCCCCGCCGGGGAAGGTGGCCCGAAGGGCCGGATGAGGGTCGGGGAGCAGTGCCGAATTGCTGAAACTGCCAGACAAATCGGAAAATCAGACTTTTGGTTTACGGTTCACCGTCCGCCGCAGCCGTTTATTCTTGTCCCGTCCAATACTGCGCACCCCAGTGCTCGAAGTCCCATTTGGGGCTGTAGTCGTTGCATTCATAATCGACGTAATAAAGCCGGTCGACGGACAGGACGAAATTGGTCGGATAATAATCGATATTCAGATGAACGGGATACAGGCGGGCGCACATGGCCTTCAGCTGCCGGAGGCAGAAGCCGGGGAGCCGGTTTTCCGCGATCAGCTCCGCTGCTGTGGGGCCGGGGATGTATTCCTTGAGAATGCGCTCATTTTCCGTGTCGACGTCCAGCAGGCGCGGCATGGGGATCCCGGCGGACAGGAGCCGCTCATAATCACGCTGCTCGGCGGCAAGCTTGTCCCCGAACTGATAATACTCGCATGGCTCGTGGTGGATCTGCTTGACGACGTATTCGCCGCGCTCGTCCGCGGCCAGATAGGAATAGCCGCCCTTTCCCCTGCCGAGCAGCCGCCGGATGGAAAGCACTCTGCCGTTTACTGTGATCTGATCTTCCATGTTTCTCGCCTCCATACGCCTCAGCATAGCAGACGCGCGGGGCGTTTGTCCAGCAAAAATCCGCTTCGCCGGAAATACTGGCAGATTGAATAAAATACCGTTTGAATTTCATTCATTTTTCACAAGTTCTTCTTGCATTTTGCTTGGAAGCGTGTATAATGATGTGTGCAAAAAAGTAGAAATGAAGGAATTTGAAATGCGCACGCTGTTATCATTATCTGTTGCGGTTCTTGCGGGTCTGCTGATGACCCGCGTTGCAAAGCCGCTGAAGCTGCCGTCTGTGACGGCGTATCTGGTTGCGGGTGTTCTGATCGGGCCGTACTGCCTGGGTCTGCTCGGCATTGAGGGCCTTGGCTTCCCGACGCAGGAATCCGTAGACAGTCTGTCGCTGATCTCCGAGGTCGCGCTGGGCTTCATCGCATTCTCCATCGGCAGCGAGTTCCGCGTGTCCGAACTGAAGCACACAGGCAAGCAGGCGTTCGTCATCGGCGTTTTACAGGCGCTGGCCGCGACGTTCCTGGTCGATATCGCGCTGATCGTGATCGCACTGCTTACAAACGGCAGGCTGTCCATCGCGCAGGCCATCACGCTCGGCGCCATCGCCACGGCAACGGCCCCTGCCGCAACGCTCATGGTCGTGCGGCAGTACAAGGCAAAGGGCCCGCTGGTCGATCTGCTGCTGCCCATCGTCGCGCTGGACGATGCGGTCGGCCTGATCGTGTTTGCGGTGTCGTTCGGCATCGCAAAGGCGCTCAACACCGGCTCGTTCGATATGATCTCCATCGTCGTCGATCCGCTGATCGAGATCGTGTGCTCGCTGGCGCTCGGCGCACTTGGCGGCTGGGTGCTCACGCAGCTGGAAAAGCTGTTCAACTCCAACACCAACCGTCTGAACATGACCATCGCATTTGTTTTCCTGACCTCGGCGCTGGCCATGGCGGAATTCAAGATCGGCCCTGTGACCATCGGCTTCTCGTCGCTTCTGACATGCATGATGCTGGGCACGCTGTTCTGTAACCTCTGCCCGCTGTCGGGTGAGATCATGGAAAAATCCGACCGGTGGACAAGCCCGCTGTTTGCGGCGTTCTTCGTCATCTCCGGCGCGGGGCTGGATCTGGGCGTGTTCAAGGACGGTATGATCGTTCTAATCGGCGTTGTGTATATTCTGACGCGCTCGCTTGGCAAGTATCTCGGCGCGCATTACTCCGCAAAGCTCATGAAATGTGAGCCGCAGATCTGCAAGTATCTCGGCATCACGCTGCTGCCGCAGGCCGGCGTCGCGCTCGGCATGTGCGTGACGGCGCGCCAGCTCGGCGCAGAGGGTGATCTGATCCGCAACATTACGCTGTTCGCCATTCTGATCTACGAGCTGGTCGGCCCGCTGCTGACCAAAATGGCCCTGCAGGCCGCAGGCGAGATCCATCCGATGGACGAAGCCGTCCGCAACCGCCGCCAGCACAAGCTGGAACAGGCCAACGCGGGAAAGAAATAATACGCAGGCACAAAAGCAGCCCCGGCCGCATGGCCGAGGCTGCTTTGCGCAGGTTGCTTATTTAATAACGCCCTTCTGCAAAATCACGTTGGCGTAGATGGCAGTTTCGCCGGACTGGAGGATGCAGTAGGTCTTGCGGGCCTCGTCGTAGAATTCGAAGCGCTCATAGCTGCCGAAGGCAGCTTCGCCGCGCGCGTCGTATTTGGCGACGATCTTTTTATATTCGTCCCAGATGGGGATCTCCATACCCCTGTCCTTCTCGGCGACCTGCATGATCATGACAGGGTGCTCGACATACTCGTCAAGCGGGATGACCTGCAAGATCGCGTCGAGCAGCTCGGGCACGCCATGGCCGTCGGCACGGAGGAAGACGCAATTGTTGGGCTTGGCCATGGATGCGCCGGGGAAATTGCCGTCGCCGATGCAGATGCGGTCGCCGTGGCCCATTTCGGCCAATACCTTCAGAAGCTCCGGGGAAAGGATGGGCGGGATGTTTTTCAGCATGGTTCAAATACCTCCTGTTTGATCGGGCCGCCCGTTGACTTCGGGCAGCAAAGACAATAAAATATGCATATGCATTTTTTGATTTTAGGAGACACTGCAATGGATTACGCACAGCAGCTTGCATTTTTCGCAAACATTCTGGAGCAGAAGCGCCTCGTGACCGCGCTGGAGGGCAACGCCTCCATCATAGACCGGGAAACCGGATTGACGTATATCACACCGTCCGGCCGGATGAAGCTGCTGCTTCAGAGGGAGGATATCAGCGTCATGGACAAAAGCGGCGCGCAGATCGGCGGGCGCGGGAAGCGGTCGAGCGAGTATCTGCTGCACGAGGCCGTCTACCGGGCGAGGCCGGATGTGAACGCCGTCGTGCACTGCCACTGCCCGTATCTGACAGCGTATGCACTGCGGTATCGGGACTTTATCGTCCCGGAGGACTGCTCGCTGCACGTTGTATTTCAGCGGTTCGTGTGCCTGCCCTACGGCAAAAACGGGACGCACGAGATCCACAAGGGCATCGAGGCCGCGCTGGCGCACAGCCCGCTCTGCCTGCTCGGCGGACACGGCGTTGTATGTGTGAGCGCTTCCATGGAAAGCTGCATCGGTCTGCTGGAAGCGGCGGAAGGGCTGGCGAAGACGCTGTGGGTGGCGAAGCAGATTTAAAATTCTCCGCTTAGAAAAACGCTGTCCTGTAGGGGCCGACGACTCTGTCGGCCCCAAAATGTTGCGAATTCGCCGTGGATTACAGAAAAAGCACTGTGTTCTGCGGGCGGACAGAGTCGTCCGCCCCTACAACGAAGTGGTGTCACGCTCTGGTGTGGAACGCCTCCTTGAGGCTGGGGTAGAGCATGGCGTAGCGTTTTTTGGTGAGGGCGTAGGCTTCCTGAACCGCCTGGTCGGGTTCAATGTCGCCGCTCATGCGGATGTGGCTGCACGCCTCGGGCAGATTCCCGAACAGGCCGATGGCAACGCCTGCGGCTGCCGCCGCGCCAAGGCTCGTGGCGCTGTCGGAGAACGTCGATACATCGTGGAGCGTCACATTGCACACATCGGCAAGGATCTGCTTCCAGAGCTTCGACTTGGCCCCGCCGCCGATGATGCGCAGCTCCTCGATCTGCTGCTTTTCGCGCATGACGTCCAGGATCTGGCTCAGGCCGCAGGCCGTGCCCTCCAGAACGGCGCGGAGGAAATGCTCCCGCTTGTGCGTGGTGTTCATACCGAAGAAAACGCCCTGCGCCTGCGCGTCGAAGACGGGAGAGCGCTCGCCCTCCAGATACGGCAGGTAGATAAGGCCGCCCGCGCCTGCCGGAGCGGTCGCCGCAGCGGAATCAAACGCACGCGCGGAGGCGACCTCGAACAGATCCATGGCCCATGAGACAGAGCGTCCGGCGCACTGCTCGGTGCCGAAGACGTTGCAGCCGTGGCCGTCGAGCGCGTAAATATGGAATACGCGGTGCTGCGGGTCGATGAACGGCGCGTCCATCTGACCGGCGATCCATGCGGTGGTTCCGAGGCTGAGATAGAAATCGCCCGGCTTTGCCACGCCTGCGCCGACATTGGCGCAGGCCCCGTCTCCGCCGCCGACGGACACGGGAATGCCCGCACGCAGACCGAGGCAGCCCGCCGCTTCCTCCGACAACCGGCCCGCGATCTCGCAGCTGGTGTGGATCTGCGGGAATTTATCCAGATCGACGCCCACGTTATGGAACATCTCCGTGTCGTACTGCCGCGTTTCCAGATTCATGAGCAGCCCGTGGGACGCGTCGGACATATCGGTCGTCTCCATGTGGCCCGTGAGGCGGTAGACAAGATAATCCTTCGACTGCAGGATGCGGTATGTACGGGCGTAGAGCCCCGGCTCGTTCTCCTTCAGCCAGAGCGTCTTGCAGAGGGTGGATGCGGGCGAAAGGACGTTGCCGCAGATCTCATAGAAATAATCCCGGCCAAATCTGGCGCGCAGGGCGTTGGAAATGGCCAGCGCGCGGGTATCGGCGTGGATCATGGCGGGGCGCAGCGTCTGCCCGTCCTTGTCCATGGGCAGGCAGCCGAGCATATGGCCGGAAACGCCGATGGCGTCGACACGCTTGACGTATTCGGGCGCAAGCTCCCGCAGCATCATCATGGCGCGCACGGCGCTCATCCACCAGTCGGCGGCCTCCTGTTCGCAGCCGCCGTTCGGGTAGTGGTGCGTGGGATAGGATGTTGTGACGTTGCGGATAATATTGAGATTTTCATCGACCAGCGAGGCCTTCAGGCCGCTGGTTCCGATATCGAATGCCAGTAGTGTGCTGTGCAAATTGAATCACTCCATGTTCGGGATACCGGATAGGCTCCGGTGGGGAATGCCCTGTTTTATTGTACAATATCCCGCAGGAAAAGCAAAGCACTATTTTACGAAATGACCAAAAAAGACTGATACGAAACGCGTTCCTTACAAGGCGCATCCGTGTTTTTTGCGTTCTGACAGACGCTTCATCCTGCGCAGAACCGTCCCGGCATCGATCCCCCGGCGCTTCATCGCCCGGAATATTTCGGGGAACCGTCACGAAAACAGAAAATGCAACCTGCAGTTTACAGTTAGAACGTGCAAAATGGTGGTATTTCGCAGCATGAATCAGTATCATGAAGGAACACTGGAATTCCAAAACGGAGGGTATCAGCATGACATCAGGCGGTATGCTTGCCATACTTTTCTACGTGGTACTGTATAACCGTATGATGGCGTATGTGGAAAGCCGCGCATATCGTGCAGCGCCGGCCCCGGAAAACAAAACGGAAAGCACCTGAAGTCACAGTATTTTAAAAGGAGAGGTTTTTCATGTATACTTACAAAACAGAAATTTTAACGGTCAGCACAAAATGGTTTTCGGACAAGGCGAATGCAGCGGACATTTCGATGCTGGATCAGCTGTTGAATGAAAGAGCTGCCGAGGGCTGGGAGCTTGCGGCATACGATTACATGGGAACGTCAACACAGATAAAGGGCGCGTTTGTTGTGACGTTCAGAAAGGAAACGGCGTAACCGCAGGTCATATACCCGAAGCCGCCGGTTCCCGGCATCCTTCCGGAACACAGGCTGAAATTCGCACCCGGCCAGCAATTGTGCTGACCGGGTGCTTTACGTTGTGTATTGTTATAAGGGTCATTGATATGCGCACAGGAAGCTGTTCGTCATGTCCAAAGCGCCTGCGTATAAATGCCCTCCGTCTTCATCCTCGCCACAGCCTCCCGGACCGAATCCAGATCCTCGCGGTAGGTCACGCCGTACCACGCTTCTTCGCACGGCAGCACCTGCACGCTTGCAGACTTGTCCGCCAATTGTGCGTTCACCACAAACGGCAGGAAATATTCACACTTGAGCGGATTGGCCGGAATGGCGTCGTTCAAAAACGCCCCCATACGGTTCCAGAGCTCATCCAGCACGCGCGCCGAGAAACCCCAGAGGTTCATCGACACAATTGTATCGCCCGCCAGCGGGAAGAACTGTACGCCATCCTCGGTATATTCGGCATCCGCGCCCTTTTTGTAGATCTTCGTGCGCTCTGTCACGCCGGTCAGCATCCCGTTTTCGATCTCACACACGCCGCGGGCCACGGAACCGAACTCCGTCACCGTGTTTTTCAGGCGGTAGCCAACCATGGCGTACTTGCTCGCGTCGGTCTGCGCCTCCAGAAAGCTGTAAATCTCCGAAAAGGCCGTACGGCCATAGAAATCGTCCGCGTTGATGACGGCAAACGGTCCGTTTACCGTGCCCCTGCAGCAGGCCAGCGCGTGACCGGTCCCCCACGGCTTCGTCCGTCCTTTCGGAATTTCAATGCCCTCCGGCAGACGGTCAAGGTCCTGATATACATAAGACACATGGAAATACCGCTCCATGCGGTCGCCAATGCACGCCCGGAATTCTGCTTCCATCTCGCGCTTGATGATAAACACAACGTCGCGGAACCCCGCACGCCAGCTATCAAACAGGGAAAAATCGATTATGATATGCCCCTCCGGATCGACCGGTTCAATCTGCTTGAGGCCGCCAAAGCGGCTGCCCATGCCCGCAGCCATGATCACAAGGGCCGGCTTCTGTTTGTCCATTTTCCTGCCTCCTATTTCGGGTTATCTCTATCTTATCCATCCCGTTCCTATAAGGCAATCCTTTTTGTCGTTTTGTGCACTATTTGATAAATTTCATGGAGCATTTGAAAAAGAGGCTATGGGTTTAAGCAGAATATGTTAAAATGATCGCACTCCTGCGAAACGCTTCTCTGCACCCTGTATGCGCAAGCCGCCCGGCTCCGGTATGACCGCACCGCAGGCTGCAGCCCGGATGCTCACAGCGGCGTGTATGATCTGAACACCATGGATCAACTGCCAAATTAGAAAAACAAAATCGCAATCCAGCGTCAGCGATTGCGATTTTGGGAGGAGCTGCGACGAAATGAGTGAGAAGTGACTTTTCATGCGAAGCATAAAAAGTCGCTGCGAACGATATGCAGTCCGCAGCGACGTGTGTGAGATGAACACTATGGATCAACAGACATTTCGTTGTGCCAAGACCGCTTTCCAGAAAATATGATACCGCCGTAAGGAAAAAATTGCAATCAGTTCTCTGCTGGATTTTCCTCCAGTTGCGAAATCCGATGATCTACCGTCAGTACACGCATTTGCTGAATGGCGATTGCGTTGAGCTTTGCCAGACGCTCCGCCTGTGAAAGACCGTCGCCTATAAATACAGCGTTCAGGTTTTCAAGATTTGAAAGGCACACAAGCTGTGACACGTTTGCGTAGTCGCGGATGTTTCCTTTCAGCCCCGGATTCTCATCACGCCACTGCTTTGCAGTCTTGCCGAACAGCGCCATATTCAGCACATCGGCTTCACTGGCATATACCAGCGACATCTGCCGCGCCGACAACTCCGGCGGGATAAGATTTTCTTTGATTGCATCCGTATGGATACGGTAATTGATTTTTGCAAGATTGCGTTTGATGTCCCAGCCGAGGAGCTGCTGCTCCTGTTCTTTCAGCCGTTCAAATTCCTTGATCAGATAGATCTTGAATTCCGGGCTGATCCACATTCCAAATTCAAACGCGATGTCCTTATAGGCGTATGTACCGCCATATCGCCCGGCACGCGCCTTCAGACCGATGGCTTTGGTTTTTTCAACCCATTCCTTCACGCTGAGCTTATAGCTGTTGAGTCCTGCCTGACTTCTAATTATGGCGAATTCGCCATAAATTAAAATCCGGGTTGTGGATCTGCTCCCAAATCCCGAGGAACTCAACTGTATTCCGGTTACGAAGCCAATCAGAGATGAAGAAATCGCCATCCTTCGCTTTCAGCATGTCGGTCAGGGAAATATAATCCTTATCGTCAATCGTGGTCACGGAGATCTCCGCGCCATTGACCATGAGTTTGTTGCTCATTGGAGTACCTCTCTAACATCGTGCATGAAGGCTTCTTCGTTTTTTCCTATGGGTAAAACGAAGAAGCACATCGTACAACGGAACTGCAAATAGTGATTGGGACAATTGCCGCCACGACGCAATGGCAGCGTGCCTGCGCAGTGCGGAATTTTTCTTCTTATTATCAGTATAGCAGGTATCTGGCGCTGCGTCGAGAGATTTTTCCATATGTGCTGCGAATGCCAGCTTTTCCAGCAGAACAATTTTTGACCATTGCTGCTCTCGCGCCTGCTCCAGATACCATTTTCGCTCGTCTCGTGCCAGCTCCGCTTCCATGATGACCACATTCAGCGTCCAGCCGAGTTTCATTGCCAGCCGTAGGAGCGTTTTGTCATTTTCATAGACCTTATAAAAATCGCGCATCCGGCGCACGTTGCGCGGAGAAAAGCCTGTGCGGTCAGGGAATTTCGCCTGCAAAAACTCTGCCGCTGCGACTGCCGCGCCTTTCTCCGGCTGCTGGCTGATAGCTTTACCGATGGCGCAGATTTCTTCCATCTGCGGAAGATTCCGCGAGAGAATTGCGGTTAATTTCTGGTACATAACGCTGTAATCGGCAGGTTTTCTGACGTTCATGGCTTCTCCTTTCCACGCGGACGCGCATCGTATATTTCGTCATTTTGCGAATAGCCGGGTACTAGATTTTGTGGTATGATTGTCCTCGTTGTGTGAAAAACTTTTGGGAGGGCAAGCATGATGCAGTACACGGATACCGAAGCCGCTCTGATTGGCGGCCTGATCTCAACTTATTTCTTTCAGCCTGCCGTATCTGCGTCTTTGAAGGACGCTTACAGCCGTGTTTTGGAGCATCTGCACCAGAATGCGCTCACATCCTCCGACCTTCAGCAGATCCGAAAAGCGGTGAACTTCCTCATGCCCATGTGCCAGACCAACCGCCAGACCCAGCGGGAGCTGATGGGCGTCAATATGAAAACAACCGCGCTGCTGAACACGACGCGCTGAGAATTTTATGTGCTTCAGGGCAAAGAAAAACACGGCTTGCTGCCGCGCTTTTCTTTGCCCTGTTTTTTATTTAAGTGACTGCCGACATTCTTTCCCGCCCTTGAGGTGAACCAGCACCTCAGTTGCGGACAGGACTGTCACGCGCTCGACGAGCTGACGGACAGTGCTTTCGTTCCATTCCGTGACTGTGGTCGCTGCGGCTTCCAATGCCTGCTCTGCCTGCACCAGGCGGGCACAGGTGCGCTCTGCATCGGTGCTGCTTTGCAGAATGCTCTCTTTCTCTTTTTTGAGTTCCGTCTGCTCGGCAAGGATCTCGGCAAATTTCGCGTTGCAGCGTTCCTTGTCCTCTGCGTCAATGGCTTCTGCCAGAAAGCTTTGGAACTGCGCATCGAGCTGCGCCAGTCGGCGGTCGATGTCGGCCAAGCTCATCGTCTGCCCCTGCACTGGCAGCAGCTCCAATGACATGGCAGATTTGATACAGTCAAGCAGGACAGGCTTCTCGCTCATGGCTGCGTTGATGGCTGACAGGATCGCGTTTTGCAGCGGTTCTTCTCGCAGAGTCGGCGAGTCATGACAGTAGCGCTTTCCGTAATCCAGACGGCTGATGCAGCGCCATTCGTGATAGATATTTCCCTTGATATTCCGCGTTTTCCGGCGATAGAGCTTGCCGCATTCGCCGCAGACAAGGCGGTCGGATAAGGCATATTTGCTGGTGTAGCAGGAGCGGCCTGTCGCCGCCTGTTTGGAGTCGCTTCTCAGAGCGCTGCGCCGCGCCAGCTCTGCCTGCACCGCCTGGAACAATTCTCGCGTCACAATGCCCTCATGATGGTTCTGGATCAGGTATTTGGGAAGCTGCCCGGTGTTTTTGACAACCTTCTTGCTGATGACATCCGTGCTGAACGTCTTTTGCAGCAGCACATCACCGCAGTATTTTTCGTTCGTCAGGATACCCTTGACCGCGGTGATCGACCACGCCGTGCCGCCTGCCACGGTAGGCTGCCTTCCGTTCTCCAGCCAGTCTTTGAGTTCCCGGAGGCTTGCGCCGGCCAAATATCGCGTGTAAAGCTCCCGCACGATCTCGGCCTGCGACGGAATCGGTATGGGCTTTCCGTCCGCACCCTTTTCATACGCATATAGATTCTTGTACGCGATGGAGACCTTCCCGGCCTCCATCGCGCGTTTCTTGCCCCATTTGACGTTGCCGGAGATAGACTCACTTTCGGACTGCGCCATGGCACCGTACATCGTAATCATGAACTCGCTGTCAGGCGGCAGGGAGTTGATATTCTCTTTCTCGAACAGGACGCCAATGCCAAGGTTTCGCAAAATTCTTGTATAGTTGATGCAGTCGAGCGTATTCCGCGCAAAGCGCTGAATGGATTTCGTCAGAATGAGGTCAATTTTTCTCTGCCTGCACTGGCGGATCATGCGAAGAAACTCGGTACGCTTCTTCGTAGAAGTTCCAGAAATTCCTTCGTCCGCAAAAATGCCAGCCATCGTCCATTCTTTGTTGGACATGATCTTGTCGGTGTAATACTGGCATTGCGCCTCGTAGCTGCTGGCCTGTTCTTCTTCCTCAGTCGATACGCGGCAGTACGCCGCCACGCGGAGCAGCCGTTTGACGGCCGTTTCCTGTGCCAGCTCAGGCTTGGCAGGAATGATAATCACGCGCGGCTTTTCGTCTATCATGTGAGTTCATCCTTTCCAATGATCTGTCCGTTTTTGAGCTGCAGGCGCACCGTTTGTCGTGTGACCAGTACAGCGGACACGGCACTTTGCAGCAATTCTGCGTTGAGCTCTGCCGTACACGCAAAGGCTGCGAACAGCCGCCGCAGGCGCTCAGTTTCGTATTCTGCGTTGCCAATAGCATCGTACTGCTCCTGTGCCAGCCTGAAAATCAGGCTTCTGGCGGCTTCTTCATCCAGCGGCTGGGTGTTCAGAACGCTGTCCAGATCTGCCTGCGTTGTGGAATGCTGTGGTGCGCTTGCTGTCTCCGGCTGCGTGATACGCTCTGGCTGTTCCGCCAGTCTGCCGAGCAGATGTGTGATCTGCTGCTCGATTTCCGGGGTAGGCGGCTTAGTGCAGACGCGCCGCAGCGCTTTCTGCGTGGGCGTTCGCTCCGGCAGGTGCTGCTTAGCCTGCCGCTTGGCCGCGGCTGCTTCAAATAATTTTATGTCAACTAATTTAGGATAACTGTCCACGCCGATATATTTGCTATTTTCCAGAATCCGCGCAACCATGTTTTTGTTCCAGCTCTTGCCCGCATCATAGGTGGGACCGGTCTTGCTCATTTGCTCTGCAATTTCTTTCAGCGACGCGCCGAGCATATATTGCAGGAAAATATCCTGCACGGCTTTGGCCTCTGGCTCGTTCCGGACGATCTCGCCCATGCGCATTTGATACCCAAATGGCAGCTTCCGATTTCCCATCAGCGTCTTGTCCTTTCGATTTGCTCTAGCAGCTCCAAGCCGTTTTTCAGCCGGAACCGCAGGCGCTCATTGCTGTCTACGATGATTTTTTCCACAAGCGCATCGAACAGCTCCGCATCAAAACCGTCGAGGAAGTCCGGCCCATCCTCCAGCACGTCCATGAGATCGCGGGTACGGTCTGCCAGATCGTCGCTGTCAGTATCAAGAAGCCTTGCTTTTTCCTGTTTCAGCCTGCGGAGCTGTTCGTTGAGTTTGTTGTTTGATGTTATAAAAGTATCAGGATCAACGCCGCCCGCCTGCTGAAGCTGGGTGAGGAATTGAACCTGACTGAGAATATCGGATATTTTTTTGTTGAGAGAGATGATGTCCTCGCTCCAGAGCATCCGGCTAAAGCGGATTTTCTGAAGATTGGAGAGCATCTGTGAGAAGATGGGTTCGCCGTGGTGCTTGAGCTTGTAGTACAGACGGCAGAAAGCCGCGTTGATGGTTTCCTCCGGAATCTGACGGATTATGCATCCCGAAGATCGGTCATGTCCCAGACACACCCAGTAGACCGTTGTACCGATTTCTTTTCTGCGAAACACGGAATTGCACGATCCGCAATAGATTTTCTGCCGTAATGGATATGGCTTATCATGCCTTTTTGCAATTCTTTGAGACTTTCTTTTCATTAACTCTTGAGCCAGACGATATTCGTTTTCTGATATAATAACTGGATGTGTGTTTTCTGCCCAATATGAGCATGATTCTCCATGATTACTTTTACAACGGAAAGGGAACTCATTGGGCGTATAAAATTTTTGCCACCTTGAATTTCCGGTGTATTTTTCATTTCTTAGAATATACCGTATGGATGACGAATCCCATTGTACCTTTCCATTTTTACACGGTATCTTATGTACGCATAATGCTTCTGCAATTTTCTCGGTGCTGTTGCCCGCAAGGAATTCAGAGAAGATTTTCTGCACAATAGCTGCTTCCACATCATTGATCTGAATCTGCTTGTTGACCAGCCTGTAACCATATGGGAGGTAAGAGGGAATGAATGTGCCATCCTGCATTCTTTTTTGGACACCCCATTTGACATTCCCCGAAATAGACTCGCTTTGCTTCTGCGCCAGCGACGCCATGACCGCCGTGACCATTTCGCTTGACACTCTGGCAGTATCGATGCCCTGTTCCTCGAACAGGACGCTCACACCAAGCTCCTTGAGTTCCCGGACGGCTGCGAGGCAGTCCTTTGTGTTCCGGGCGAAGCGGGAAATGGACTTGACCAGAATGCGGTCAATCTTTCCTTTGCGGCAATCTGCCATCATGCGCTTAAAGTCCTCGCGCTTGTCAACAGAAGTGCCGGTAATGCCGGAATCTGCATAGATATCGACCATTTCCCAATCCGGGTTGCTGGAAATGAGTTCGGAATAATACTGATTCTGCGCGCGGTAGGAGTTGAGCTGATCTTCGCTGGAGGAGCTGACACGGGCGTAGGCTGCGACGCGCAGCTTCCTTGCGGTGATCTCGTCCTGCGCCGGTATGATAATTACGCGATTTTTCTGCTCCAAGGCAAGTGTGCCGTTTGTCTGCGCTTGCGTCGCCATTGCGTTCCCTCCCTCCTGTAGCAACACACACTACCACAACGTTTTCAAAATAGCTATGACCAAAACGGAGAAAAATCAACGGTAAATGGTCAAGTTTGCACCAAGCTCGACTGCGATCCTACGGGCGATTTTTCGGATTTCACTTTCTGAGAAGCCGATTGTCCGAAGCGCTTTTAAGAGCTGGCAGATGCCTAAAAAATCAATGTTTGGATTCATAAGAATTTCTCCTATGCACAAAGTGGGAACCGTATTCCATGGCGGGATACGGTTCCCACAGTTTCTGACATTTGTGCTTCCGGCTTTATTCGTCGCTACTTCCCAAGCCGATGGGCGATTTCAAACAGCGGCGGCTGGCTGCCGCTCCACGGGCCTGCGCCCCTCCGAGGATCTCTCCGAGCTGCCCCCGTTACGTTCCGTTGTGGCTGGGCAGGCGTACCATTGTAGGTTGGCAGGATCATCGCAAAACAGCTTGCCAAGGCTGTTTTTGGCTGGATGGGTACCGCTCGTCACCTTATTGGGCCGTCTTTATGCAGAAGTAAGATCTTCCGCACAGGTGGTCTTCGCGCATCCGCCAGATTGCTTTTCCCTCGTCGGGTTCTGCCAACTGATGTACTGCTGAATCGGATATTTTCTTTTCAAAGAACAAGCGAGGTAAATGTCCCTCTATTTAATCCGACAGAAATTCGCGTTTTGAGCACCCTCCTTTCAAAAATTTTTTAATTTTTTCTTTCGCCTGCTTCACGGACTTTCGAACAGCGCTAAATTCACAATGTTCAAGATTCGCAATTTCTCGAAATGTTTTTCCTTCTACAGCAAACAGTCGAAAACGGCGAGACTGCATTGGCGTTAATCCTGCGCAGGCCGGAGCCTTCTCTAATAACTCCTTGATTTCCTGCCGGATGTACTGTTCATCCATCGACTGTGAAGCCAATGCCGGATCATTTGCAAGTCTGGCATCCAGACCGAGCTTGGCAACATGGCGCTCATCTTGCTTTTTCTGCCGCAGTTCCTCCAGTACGAACTCCCGCGTCAGCACTGTGAACAGACGAAAATCCAATTGAATAATCCGACCAGTGTCCGGTGAATCTGGATAGACATCCTCAATATGTACGATTGCTGCTTCCGGCTTCTTCTGCATCAGCTCTCGATGCGTTTTCTTTGTCAGTGGAAACCAGTCGGACTCGATTCCGTTTTGGACAATTTTAATCAGCATATTGCTGCCTCCATTTCTGAATTTCATTTGCGGTGGGGCAAATGTCAGAAACGGAGGAGCGCGTGAATGGAAACAAAAAACCGCCAGTGGCTTACCGCTGCGATTTGCAGCGTGTTTCCACTGACGGAAGGCAATATCGTACACCAGTAGTTCCACTAGTTGCCGTACAAATCCGGAGTTCACAATCCCGGTTTTCTGGCACTGGTGGAAACAACTGATGTTCTGGGCTGCGGATCACCGCAGGAGGCGTTGAACACGCCTCTTTTTTCGGTCAAATAGTATCATAGCGCTCCATTCCCGGCAGGAATGAAGCGCTATCGCGTACAGATTGCCCTCCAGCACTGCCGTTTTTTTATATGCGGCGCTGGAGGTATTCTATTGAATATCGCACTATCAGTGAATAATATTTGACACCATTAGAGCATTTCTGAAACACGGCGTTTTTTGTACAATAGCCGTATTGGAGGTGAGCTACTGGTGTCGATAAACAATACTCCATTAGAGGAGCGTTTTGGAAATAAGTTAGAGAAACTGCGCGAAGGGAAGCATATGACGCGTGAGCAGCTTGCTGACTGTGTCGGTCTGAGTACTCGGCATATCTCTGCGCTGGAACGCGGCGAACGGCGGCCGACGCTGAATACCCTGGAGAAAATTTTACGGACGTTGGGCGCACCGACTGAGTGGCTTATCTACCCGGAGCTTGAAGAAAAGAATCCGCGTCTGGACGAAATCATGCACACTGCTGCTACTTTTTCGCCTGAACAGCAGGAATTTCTGCTCGGCGTTATGCGGCTGATGCAAGCACAAGAATACGGAGCGGGTTAAAAATAGCGGTGTTCGCCGGAACACCGCTATTTTTGTCTATCGGATATATCGTTTTACCACTTGCAGCAGCTCCTGAGCGAGAAGCTGCTCAGATGATTCGTTCAGCATGGTGCGCACCATCTCCTGCTCGACAACGCCATCCAGCAAAGCATCCACTGATACCTGAAAGGCATTCGCCAGCTTCAGACACAACGTCAGATTCGGCCGCGCTTCACCGCGCTCGATTCTGGATATCTGTTTCTGCTCGATACCAAGCTGCTCTGCCAATTCTTCCTGTCTGCATCCGCATTGCTTTCGCAGTTCGCGCACATTTTTCCCAAGCTGCGCATATAACAAATGATCTGAATGAACAAATTCTTCTTTATAGGATACCATCTGCTATCACCAGTTTGACACATTTCCTCCCATCTGTAAACACTCGAAAAGGGATATTCTCGGCAAATTTTATGCCAATTCAGGGCTATTTTCGGTGATCTGAAGCTTGTTGCAATGACCCGCGCCGAGGACGGCTTCCACGCCGGCCTTGAACTGCTCGAACTTCTCGTTCGGCACGAAGGCGAGCGCCGTGCCGGCGAAGCCGCCGCCATGGATACGCACCGCGCCCTCACCCGCAAGAAGCTGCTGGCAGAGCGCAATCGTAAGCGCCATATCCTGCTTCTCAATGTACCCCGCAGGGGTCACGTTTTGCAGCAGCGTCCAAGATGCGAGTCCGGACTCGTTGACGTAGCGCAGGAAGGCATCGAAATGGTCGTTTTTCAGCGCCCGCACCTGAAGCTGCACACGCTTATTTTCGTTGAAGAAGTGGATCGCGCGCAGCACGGCGCGGTCGCCGGTTTCCTTGCGGACTTCCGCAATTTTGGCATAGAACTCCGTCTCATCGACCTCGCGCAGGACTTCTTTTCCGAAGAAATTGGCCACCTTCTTCATTTCGACCGGCATCGCCGCATATTCATCGGTCAAATCGGCATGGTCTGCACCGGAATCAATGGTGCAGAGCGTATAACCACTGTGCGCAAAGTCGTAGTCGACTTTCTCCACAACCGGTTTTTTCGGATCGGCAAAATCAATGAACACCAGACCGCCGACGCTCGACGCCATCTGATCCATGAGTCCCGACGGCTTTCCGTAGTACACGTTTTCCGCGTACTGTCCAATCTGTGCAATCTCGATCGCGGAAACCGCATTGTCTGCAAACAGGCCGTTGAGAATTCTGCCAATCAGCACCTCAAACGCCGCCGAGCTGGAAAGACCCGAGCCGGGCAGCACGGTCGATCTGACCTTTGCGTCAAAACCCACCAGCTTGTATCCGCGCTGGGCAAACGCCGCCGCCACGCCGCGGATCAGCGCCGCAGTCGTATTCCTTTCAGATTCCTTTGCGTTCAGCTCGCCAAGGTCAATCTCAACCGGCCTATATCCCTCAGAATCGACGCGGATAACGTTCGTGCCGTTCAGCGTCACCTCCGCTGTCGTGGTCATATCGACCGCCGCCGCGATCACGCACCCGTGCTGATGGTCGGTGTGGTTGCCGCCGATCTCCGTGCGCCCCGGCGCGGAAAAATGATATACTTTATCCATTCTGAACCTCCGTCAGGAACTTTTTGAGGTGTTCACGGCCCTCTGCCGTGCATTTGTAGACGCCCGCACATTCGAGCACCTTGGCAAACACCTGCCCAATCTCAAATTGGATGATCTCCTCGGCATTGTCGGCGTTGAACTTCGGATGCCGCTTCATAAAGCCGTCCGCCCAGTCCGCGTGCTTGGCAAGCTCGTCGTTTGCGCGCAGGTCTTCGCCGTTCAGGAGCGCCGTCTTGAGGTCTGCCATCTCTTTTTTCAGTCTGCCGGGCAGAATTGCCAGACCCATGACCTCGATCAGGCCGATGTTTTCCTTCTTGATGTGGTGCAGCTCCTCATGCGGATGATAGAGACCCATCGGATGCTCTTTCGTCGTCAGATTGTTCCGCAGCACAAGGTCAAGCTCGTAGCGGCCCTTGCGCATCCGTGCGATGGGGGTAATGGTATTATGCGGCTCGCCGTCCGTCTCGGCAAAAATCATCGCTTCTTCGTCGGTATACCCGCGCCATTTTTCCAGAATCCTGCCCGCAAGATCGCAGAGCTGTTTTCTGTCCGCGCTGTTCAGCCGCAGCACCGTCATCGGATACTTGACCACGCAGCAGTCTACCGTTTCATAACCCGGCACTTCAAATCCGAACTCTTTTTCGGCCTTCTCCATCGGGAACGTGTGATGCCCTCCTTGGAAATGCTCGTGCGCCAGAATGCTGCCGCCCACGATGGGCAGGTCAGCGTTGCTGCCGAGGAAATAATGCGGGAATTGCTCGACAAACGAAAACAGTTTGTCGAATGCAGCGCGGTCAATGACCATCGGCGTGTGCTCGGTGTTCATGACAATCGCGTGCTCATTGTAATAGACATACGGCGAATACTGGAATCCCCAAGGCTGGTCATTCACCGTCACCGGCATCACGCGAAGATTCTGCCGCGCCGGGTGCGAAATCGTGCCCGCATAGCCGACGTTTTCGACGCAGAGCAGGCACTTGGGATACCCCGACACCTTTTTCAGCTTTGCCGCCGCAATGTCTCTGGGGTCTTTCTCCGGCTTCGAGAGGTTGATAGAAATTTCCAATTCTCCATATTTTGTTTCCGTTGTCCAGTGCTCGTCCTTCGCAATGCGGTCGCGGCGGATATAGTTGCAGTCCTGACTCAGCTTATAGAAGTAGTCGGTCGCCGCTTTCGGACTTTCCGCGTAGAGCGACCAGAACTTCCGCACGACCTCCGACGGCCGCGGCGTGACACAACCCATCAGGCGCGTGTCAAACAGATCGCGCTCCGCAATCGTGTCAGAAATCAAACCGGTTTCCGCCGCATAGTCGCAGAGCAGATTCAGGCAGTTCGGAAAATCATAGCGCTCCGCCTGTTTTTCATAGCTTTCCAGCTTCAACTCGGCAAGCAGGCTGTTCCGCGCGAATGTTTCATCCAGCGGATGCAGCAGCTCACAGTCCTTCGCATAGCGCAGCAGCGAATCGAGCGCCGCATAGATACTTCTTATCATATCTGAAGTACACATCCCTTATTTCAGTTTTTCTGATTCACGCAAGACACATGCTTCCAAAATCCTGCGGCCGATGGAAATCCGGCGTTTCGGATGTGATCGGGTTCCAGGCGAGATAATGCGGGTGCTCGGTCAGGTCGCCGCATTTATAGCAGTTGGCGCGGAAGCGGACGCCGGTCTCCGGGCGGAAGTCCGGATAGAACAGGCGGAGGAAGTCCATCGGGATCCGGTATTCCGCCGTCCAGCCGTCCGTCGTCCGGATACACTGCGCCTGAAACGTCTCCTGCTCGTTTTTGTGGCAGAGGCGGATGCGGTTCCGCCGGTTCGGGCCAAAGCCGAGCTCAAAGCAGGCGTTCGGGTTGATCTCAAAGTTGAAATACCGGTCATCCTCACCGAGCGCAAAGAAAAATTCCATGCAGCTGTCCTCATGAACAGGGCTGAGCGGCGCAGTATACTCCGCACGGATGGCGGATTCTTTTGCCCGCTGCCGGACGTAGAACGCAGTTTCATCGTAGCAGAGCTGCTGTGCCATCCGGACGCCGCAGTCCGGTTCCCACAGGACGCAGCCCACCGATATGGCCGGAACGGCGCTCCAATCCGGAGCGCCGTTGGTCTCGAAAATGGTATACTTTCTCATTGCAGATTTCCCCCGAGATAGATTGCCTGTCGGGCAAGGTTTTCATTGCAGGCCACAAAGTCCGCGCGTTTTCCGGCCGCGATGGAGCCGATCTCATTCTCGCGTCCGATTTCTCTCGCGGGAATGAGCGTCGCAGACAAAATCGCCTGCTCCTTCGGGATGCCGAACTCGACCGCTTTCCGCATACAGTCGTAAAGATTCGTGGCCGAACCGGCCAGCGTACCGTCGGCCAACTTGGCCACGCCGCCATACAGGAACACGTCTTGCCCGCCGAGGGTATACTGCCCATCCGGCATCCCGCAGCAGCGCAGCGCGTCGGAAACGAGGCAGATCCTGCCCGGGAACAGCCTAAACGCCATGCGCACGGCGCTCGGGTGGATGTGCTGCCCGTCGCAGATCAGCTCTGCGACGACGTTTTCACGTTCGCTGCCCGCGCCGATGGGACCGGGCTTGCGGTGGTGGATGCCCGGCATGGCGTTATACAGGTGCGTCAGATGGGACGCACCCGCGTCAAAGACCGCGCTGGCTTCTTCGTAGGTGCAGTCCGTATGCGCGATGGAGACCATGCAGAGCTTGGACGCTTTTTCGGCAAATTCCACCGCGCCGGGCAGCTCCGCTGCCACATCCGCGATGCGGAGAAGCCCCTCGGAAGCGTCATAAAGCCGTTTGAACGCGGCAAAATCCGGCTCTCTCAGATACGCGCCGTTCTGCGCGCCCTTTTTCTTTTCGGAGAAGAACGGCCCCTCCATCTGGATGCCCATCAGCCGCGCGCAGTCCTCCGGCTGTTCTTTTTTGAGCCGGACTGCCGTTTTGTACGCCGCCTCCAGCACGTCGTAGGGCAGCGTCATGGACGCGGGCGCGAAGCTCGTCACGCCGTTCTGCGCGAGATACCGCGCCATTTTTACCAGGCCGTCATAGTCTCCGTCCGAGAAATCCGCGCCGGAGTTGCCATGATTATGAACATCCACCAATCCGGGGATGACGTACTGGTTTTCCAGATCGACGCCGTCCTCTGCAGGGACGGTGTCCAAAACTTCCGTGAATCTGCCGTTTTCCACGCGGAACGCGCCGTGCTGAAAACGTCCGTCCACGAAAACATTTGCATTTTTGAACAGCATCCTCATACCTCCGGCAAACTGGCGGCCGCCATGGACTGGCCGACGCGGCGGAAGTTCTCATCCGGCAGCATGACGCGGAGCTTCTGAGAAAGCTCCGGATATTCTTCGCTCAGAACGCGCCGGCATTCCGCGACGATCAGATCGCCGCCTACGCCCGACGCAACGCGCCCCAGAACGATCAGGTTCCGAATGTCATACAGCATTTCGTACAGGCACAGAGTATGCCCCAGATACACGCCAATGGATTTGAAAATGTCCTGCGCATATGAAACGCCCTGCTCTGCCAGCTTCTGCACTTCCTTGAGCTTTTCGGCGGGCGTGAGGCTTTCGGAGAGCGCAATGCCTGCGGCGGGGGCCAGCTTGGAAACCGCGTCCTGCGAGAAATACTTGCAGCCCACGCCGATATCGCCCGACCACTCATCGCGCATGGCGTGTTCGTTCAGGTCAGCAGGCGCAAAGGCAAGCTCGCTGAACCAGCCGAGCAGATTGCTTTCGCGGTTGACGTAGCCGACCGCTTCGCTCGTACCCATGGCAAGGCCCATGACCGCGCCCTCATGCAGGCTCATCGCACCGGCCAGTGCGGACACATCGCCGTCATTGGCAACGACGATAGGAATGTCGCCAAGCTCCTTTGCTGCGCGGTCATAGATCGTCTTGATCTCCTCGCGGCGGGAACGCGGAACCTTGATGAAGATGGAGGAAACCATCGGGGCGTTGCCGATGAACACACCGGCAGACGACACGCCGATGCCGTCCACGCGCGGCAGCTTGCTTGCCGCCGTTTTGAACGCGGCAACAATGCCGTCATACTGATACTGCGGGTCTTCGCTCGTCTTCGGGTGCCAGACGACTTCTTCGGAGTAGACCGTCTCGCCGTCAATGACCGCCGAGACCTTGCGGTCGGAGCCGCCCGCGTCGAAGCCGATGCGGCAGCCGTTCGTGTGACCGCCGGCTTTTTTCGTCTGCTCATGCGCCTGCGGGAAGTGGGATTCATCACAAATGACAATTTCAAACGGGCGCTCATACACATCCTGCATGAACTGCACGTCAAATTCGCGTTTGCCGCCCATGCGGTATTCGTTCTGCATACGCTTTGCGATCGCGTCGTCGCCGCAGAGGGAAACTTTCCAGCCGCCGACGCTCCACAGGAGCATCTTCACAAAGCGCTCGGCGTAGCGGTAGTTCGCCTCGGCAAACTCCGCGCCGCGCAGCTTCGTTTCAAACACGGAAGCAAGGCCGTTTTCACGCTCCACGGCGATTTTGAACGGGCGGCTGGCTTCTTTCAGATACGCCTTGGCCCACACGCCGAACGGAATAAAAGCTCCATCCAGCGCAGGCATATTTTTGACGGAATATTCAATGCCTAAATACTGCATATTCAAAACCTCACTGCGGCATTTTCGCGGCTGCCGCTTCGTCACAGATCAGCGTTACATCGGAATGGAATTGCAGGATGGAACCCGGAACCTCCGGCGTGACAGGGCCGAAGAAGACCTTGTAGAGGATGTCCGCCTTGTCCGCGCCCGTGATGACCATAACGATCTTCTTTGCCGCCATGACCGTGCCGACGCCCATCGTGATGGCCGCGGTCGGGACTTCGTCGATGGACGAGAAAAAGCGCTTGTTCGCCTCGCGGGTCATTTCGGTAAGCTTGACCTCGTGCGTCATGACCGGGAAATGGTCGCACGGCTCGTTGAAGCCGATGTGCCCGTCGTGGCCGATGCCGAGCAGTTGGATATCCACGCCGCCCCAGTCCTCGATCTTCCGCTCATACGCCTCGCACATGGCGGGGATATCAGCGGCAAGGCCGTCTGGAACGATGGTGTTCTCAGGCTTGATGGAGATATGGTCAAACAGATTTTCCTGCATGAACCGGCGGTAGCTCTGCGGATGGTCGGGGGCAAGGCCCTTGTATTCATCCAGATTGGCCGAGCGGACGCGGGAGAAGTCGATAAGGCCTGCCTTTTCGCGGGCAATGAGCTCACGGTACAGCGGCATCGGGGTCGAGCCGGTGGCAAGACCGATGACGCAGGCGGGCTTGGCGTGGATGACAGCCTCAAATTCGTCGGCAGCCGCCTTTCCCATTTCTTCGGGTGTTTTGACTTTGATGATATTCAGGTGCAGCATTTTGATCGCTCCTTATTGCTCATATCCGTTTGGATTTTGTTTCTGCCAGTTCCATGTGTCGCGACACATATCGACGAGATTTTTTTCCGCCTTCCAGCCGAGCACTTCCAAGCTCCTGGCGGGATCTGCGTAGCAGGCTGCAAGATCGCCGGGACGGCGGTCTGTGATCTCATAGGGCACTTTCACACCGTTTGCTTCTTCAAAGGCGTGCACCATGTCGAGCACGCTGTAGCCATGACCAGTGCCGAGATTGAACACGCCCTCGCCGGTGTGGGATATCAAATACTGGATCGCGGCAACATGACCCTTCGCCAGATCGACAACATGAATATAGTCGCGCACACCAGTGCCATCCGGCGTGGGGTAGTCATTGCCGAACACGTTCAGATGGTCGCGCTTGCCGATTGCGGTCTGCGAAATATACGGCATGAGGTTATTCGGAATGCCGTTCGGATGCTCGCCGATCTTTCCGCTTGCATGTGCGCCGACCGGGTTGAAGTAGCGCAGGTTCACCACCGACCATTCCGGGTCTGCCTTGGCGATATCCCGCAGGATCTGTTCGCCCATGTACTTCGTCCAGCCGTAAGGGTTGGTGCAATTGCCGGTTTTGGCGGTCTCGCGCAGCGGCATCTCGTTGTCGCCGGAGTAGACCGTGGCGGACGAAGAAAAGATGATGCGCTTGACATTGTGCTTTGCCATGACCTTGCAGAGCGTCAGTGTCGCGTCGAGATTGTTCTGATAATACTCCATCGGCTTGGCAACGGATTCACCCACCGCCTTGAGGCCCGCGAAGTGGATGGCGCAGGAAATATCATGCGCCGCAAAGATTTTTTCCAGCAGCGATTCATCGCGCACATCGCCCTCGATAAACTCCACTGTCTTGCCGGTAATTTCGGCTACGCGGTGCAGGCTTTCAGGGTTAGAATTGCTGAGATTGTCAATTACAATCGGCGTATAGCCCGCCTCGGTCAGCTCCACACAGGTATGGCTGCCAATGTAGCCCGCGCCGCCGGTCACAAGTACGTTCATCTCGATTCCTCCTCTACGATCTTCCGCATTT
>OKSC01000984.1_pt1 | contig 30260 bp, 18 predicted proteins | sample 1601161 | NCBI WGS metagenome assembly OKSC01 (sample SAMEA3541552, study PRJEB24748) | human gut metagenome | biome: human gut; feature: human-associated habitat; material: faeces | place: China | collected 2012 | reverse complement strand
TTGTCTCGCACAAAATTCCGCTATTGCCTGCCTTTTCGCAGGAATTGACAGCCGGCAATGCGTAATTTCGCACGATACGGCGTTGTGAGAACCGTGCCCGTTCGGTCATTAATGTAGGGGCGGATATCATCCGCCCGCGAAAAGCCGTCTCGGGCTCGCTGCGCCGATACACATTGCGGAAGAGATAATGTTTACGCGGTTATCGCGCATGAACCTACGTATAGCCGTGGGCTCTGCGCGGTTTGCGTGTTTGATTTGTAGGGGCGGATATTATCCGCCCGCGATATGATGATGCCTATGGATATGAAAAAACCGTCAAGAAAGAAGATACGTCTGGATGGGTATGACTATTCTTCGAGCGGGGCTTATTTCATAACGGTCTGCACCGGAGATAAAAAGCCTTTGCTGTGGAAAAATTCCAATCTTGATGTCGGGCTTTCCCGCTGCGGTGAAACGGTGAAAACGGCAATTGAGTCAATCGAAAAGCACTATGAAGGTGTTGCGGTAGACAAATATTGCATAATGCCGAACCATATTCATTTGATTCTTACAATTACCGCCGATGAGAGCGGGCGGATGATATCCGCCCCTACAGTATCGACCGTTGTAGGTTCAATGAAGCGGTGGGTTTCAAAAGAACTCGGCGTATCCGTTTGGCAGAAATCCTTTTACGACTGCGTGATACGCGGCGAAAAGGAATATTTTGAAATTTGGCAATACATTGACGAAAATCCGTTAAAATGGATTTCGGATGAATTGTATATTGTATAAAGGAGTAATTTCCCTTGGCAGATAAAAGAGATTTTTACGAGGTGCTCGGGGTCAGCAAAAATGCCACTGAGGACGAGATAAAAAAAGCATACCGTCAGAAGGCGAAGCAGTATCATCCCGATCTCAACCCCGGCAACGCTGACGCCGAGGCGAAATTCAAGGAGGTCAACGAGGCCTACGAGGTGCTCTCCGATAAGGATAAGCGCGGCAGGTACGACCAGTTCGGCCATGCCGGCGTCGATCCCAACTTCGGCGCGGGCGGCGGCGCAGGCGGCTGGGGCACGGGCTCCGGCGGCGTTGACTTCGATTTGGGCGATATTTTCGGCAGCTTCTTCGGAGGAGGCGGCGGCTTCGGCGGCTTCGGCGGCGGACGCTCCGACCCCAACGCGCCCAGACGCGGCGACGATGTTCAGGCGCGCGTCACGATTTCATTTGAAGAGGCGGCTAAAGGCTGCAAGCGCAAGGTGGAGATACACCGTATCGAGACCTGCTCTGACTGCGGCGGCTCGGGTGCTCAGCCGGGCTCAAGTGTCAAGACCTGCCCCGACTGCGGCGGCAGAGGTCAGGTGAATGTTCAGCAGAGAACACCGTTCGGTGTTATTTCAACCACTAAGACCTGTACCAGGTGCGGCGGCAAGGGCAAGATAGTCGAGAAGCCGTGTCAGAAGTGCCGCGGCGGCGGGCGTGTGTCCAAGCGCCGCGAGCTTGAGGTGAATATCCCTGCCGGCATAGACGACAGGCAGGTTATTTCCGTGCGCGGCGAGGGCAGCATGGGCTCGAACGGAGGTCCCTCCGGAGATCTCCATGTGTCCGTATTTGTCAGACCGCATCCGTTCTTTGAACGCGAGGGCTATAACATCTGGTACGACTGCAAGGTAAACTTCGTCCAGGCGGCTTTGGGCGACAGCATCATGGTGCCTACCATTGACGGCAAGGTCAAGTTTGACCTGCCCGCCGGCACTCAGCCCGGCACCGTCATGTCCCTCAAGGGTAAGGGCGTTCAGTATCTCAACTCGCACGGCAGAGGCGATCAGTACATCCGTATTATCGTCGAAGTCCCGAAGGATCTGACCGCGCCTCAGCGCGAGGCACTCAAAAACTTCAAGGATACCATGGGCTACAGCGATGTCACCCCTGATGAGAAGCGCGGATTCTTTGGCAAAAAGAAGAAATAAATTCTCGGACCGGAACGGCACGCACCGCTCCGGTCACGTTTTTATATCGGAAAAACCCGCCCGATGTCCCTTATTTTACACATTCCTCCCGACTCTGTCGGTTGACGGAGCGGGCAAGATGAAGTATAATAAACCGATAACAGGTTTACTGTAAAGACGGGGGAAAGCCGCATTGAGGCGGCAATCAACGAAAAAGGAAGATATATTATGGAAGATAAATTTGAATCTGCGGCTCTGCTTATGCCGACCGTCGCACTGCGCGGACTCGTAGTGTTCCCCGGTATGCAGGTGCATTTCGATGTCGGCAGAGAAAAGTCAATGGCGGCGCTGAAGGCGGCGCTTGACGGCGACAGGAGAATTTTTCTCACTGCACAAAAAGATATAATGACAGACGACCCTGATTTCAACGACCTCTATAAGCTCGGCGTTGTTGCGACCGTTTCGCACGTTGCTAAGCTCCCGGTTGACGGCGAGATGATAGTGCGCGTGTCGGTCAAGGGTATGTACCGCGCGCGTCTCAACGGCATAGTCTCGACCGAGCCGCATCTTGTCGGCGCGATAAGAGCCTGCGCGATACGCAAATATGATATAGAAAACGAATACGGTCAGGCGCTCATAAGAAGCGCGAAGAGCATCTTCGAGGGCTATGCGCAGAGTGCGCCCCAGCTCTCGCCGGATATCGTTCTCTCCGTGCTCGGCTTTGACCATCCGGGCGATATGGCGGATTTCATCGCCGGCAACATCGCCCTCGAGCTCCCGGACAGGCAGTCCGTCTTAGAGGAGCTCGACCCGATAAAGCGCCTTGAAAAGCTTTGCGTGCTCCTGCTCAAGGAGTCCCGTCTGCTCGAATATGAGGACGAGATTCAGGAGATGGTTCAAAAGCAGATGGACGACAGCCAGCGCGAATACTATCTGCGCGAGCAGCTGAAGGTCATCTCCTCGCAGCTCAACAACGGCGTATCTCCCGAGGAGGAGATTCAGGAGTTCCGCGATAAAATTGCGGCTCTGCCCGTTGACGACGCTTCGAAAGAGAAGCTTCTGCGCGAGTGCGACAGACTCGAGCGCTACGCGGTTCAGTCGCCCGAGGCGGCGGTGAGCAGGAACTATCTCGAAACCTGCCTCGACCTGCCCTGGGGAAAATATACAAAGGATAACCTCGACCTCGCCCGCGCCAACAAGATACTTGAGGCGGATCACTACGGGCTCAAAAAGGTCAAGGAGCGTATACTCGAATTCATGGCCGTGCGCTCTTTAGCTCCCGATGTCGGCGGTCAGATAATCTGCCTTGTCGGCCCTCCCGGAGTCGGCAAGACCTCGGTTGCAAAGTCGGTTGCCCGCGCCATGGGCAGAAAATATGCCCGCATATCCCTCGGCGGCGTCCATGACGAGGCGGAGATACGCGGCCACAGAAAGACCTACATAGGCTCCATGCCCGGCAGAATAATTGCCGCGATACAGCAGGCTGGCAGCTCAAATCCGCTGATCCTCCTCGATGAGGTCGACAAGCTCGGCAGCGACTACAAGGGCGACCCGTCCTCCGCGCTGCTTGAGGTGCTCGATTCGGAACAGAACTTTGCTTTCAGGGACAATTATCTTGAGATTCCCTATGACCTGAGCAAGGTGCTGTTTATAACCACGGCGAATGTCGCGTCCGATATCCCCGCGCCGCTCTATGACCGCATGGAGGTCATTGAATTGGGCAGCTACACTGCGGAGGAGAAGTTCCATATCGCCAAAAAGCATCTCATTCCCAAGCAGCTCAAGAAGCACGGGCTCACGGCGCGTCAGCTCCGCTTTACGGACGGCGCGATAAGAAATATGATTGACGGCTACACCCGCGAGGCGGGCGTCAGAAGGCTCGAACAGCTCATAGCCTCAGTCTGCCGCAAGGCCGCCAAGCGCATAGCCGAGGGCGAGGAGAAGATAAGCGTCAAGGAGAGCGACCTTTTGGTTCTGCTCGGCAACCCGAAGTTTAAAGAGGAGCGTCTCAGGGATTCCGACGAGGTAGGTGTAGTCAACGGACTTGCGTGGACCTCCGTCGGCGGTGAGCTGCTCGAGGTTGAGGCCGCAGTGCTCGACGGCACGGGCAAGCTCGAGCTCACGGGCTCTCTGGGCGACGTTATGAAGGAGAGCGCCCATGCGGCGATGTCCTATGTCCGCTCCCGCGCCGACGCGCTCGGAATAGACAGCAAATTCTATAAAAATAAGGATATCCATATCCATTGCCCCGAGGGAGCGGTTCCGAAGGACGGCCCGTCTGCGGGCGTCACTATGACAACGGCCCTCGTCTCCGCGCTGACAGGCGCGCCCGTCAGACGTGATGTTGCAATGACCGGCGAAGTCACCCTGCGCGGCAGAGTCCTGCCGATAGGCGGACTCAAGGAGAAGTCCATGGCGGCCTACATACGCGGCGTAAAGACCGTCATTATCCCCAAGGCCAACGTGCCCGATTTGGACGAGGTCGACGACGCGGTGAAGGCGAATGTTGAGTTTATCCCCGTCAGCAATGTTGACGAGGTGCTGAGCATCGCGCTCATCCCCGTGGACAGACCCGCCGAGGTCGTTGAAGAACACGATGCCAAAAAGGACAGCAAGCGCGCCGACATCCCGGCGCACGATAAAACAGGCGGACGCAGAAGCCGCGTCACTCAGTGAGGTTTTTATGAGATTTGATATCATTGAATTCGACCGCTCTTACGGCACATCTTCTCAGCTCAAGAGATTCTCGGAGCCCGAGATAGTTTTTTCGGGACGCTCGAATGTCGGCAAGTCGTCGCTTATTAACAAGCTTTTTAACCGCAAGAATCTTGCCCGCGTCAGCTCTGTACCGGGAAAGACTGTTACCGTCAACTTTTTTAAGGGCGACAAGGTGAATTTTGTCGATCTCCCGGGCTACGGCTACGCCAAGGCGGCAAAGAGCGAGAAGCTGCGTTGGGCGGAGCTCATGGAGGGCTTTTTCGGCTCCGAGCGCAATATAACGCTCGTCGTTCAGCTTATAGACTCGCGCCACAAGCCGAGCAAGGATGACTACGATATGCTGAACTTCCTGAAGTCCGGCGGATACAGAACCGTTATCGCTCTGACGAAGATAGACAAGCTCAACAAAACCGAGCGCGCACAGCGCCTTGAGGCGTTCAAAACCGAGCTTGCCGACTTCCCGGATTACGAGACTGTTCCGTTCTCGTCGCAGACCGGCGAGGGCGTGGATACGCTCAGAAAAATAATCGCAGCTGCGGCCGAATAAGCGGAATGTGACCTGCCAAAGCTGACAAACTGTGTAAAGTTGTATAACTTTACACAGAAGATTTGACGACTTTCGATTTCGTTTGTTCAAACTGCGAAAAGCGTTGAAAAATATCGGGTTTAGCGCTAAAAAACAAGACTTGAAACGGCCGTGCCCGATATTTCAATGATACAAAACTTGTAAAGCTAATCAGCTTTACATCTTAAAATGAGAGGATGATGTATATGTCCGATTTCACAACCGTCTATTTCACATGGATCAAGAGGGGATTCAACATCCCGTCGACCCTCGTTGAGTTCTCGCTCTTCGGAAACGAGATAAGCATCAAGTTCTACGGAGTCATTATCGCCTTCGGCTTTATACTCGCCGCGCTCTTCGGCGGCAGAATGGCCTACAAGTGGCGCATAAGCCTCGATAAGATGCTCGATGTGCTCATCTACGGCACTCTCGCGGGAATAATCGGTGCGCGTGCGTACTATGTTATATTCCAGTGGGACTATTATAAGCTCCATCCGGCGGAGATACCGCAGATCTGGCAGGGCGGTCTCGCTATCTACGGAGGAATAATCGGCGGACTCATCGCCGCGCTCATAGTCTGCAAGGTCAGAAAGATAAATATTCTTAACCTCCTTGATATGGGCGGCATCAGCCTGCTTATCGGTCAGGGAATCGGACGCTGGGGCAACTTCATGAATCAGGAGGCATTCGGCACGAATACCGACGCCCCGTGGGGAATGTGGAGCAAAAAGATAGCGGCGACGATAATTCAGGACAGTCAGCTGCTCGCGGAAAAGGGCATAACCATGGACCCGAATAAGCCCGTTCATCCGACCTTCCTCTATGAGTCGCTGTGGTGCCTCATCGGATTCCTCATCCTCTATGTTATCTATAAGAAGTTCAGAAAATTCAGCGGTCAGCTTTTCCTCGGCTACGGCGCGTGGTACGGGCTGGGCAGAATGATAATCGAGGGTTTCAGAACCGACAGCCTCTATATCGCACACACGACTATAAGAGTTTCGCAGGTAGTCTCGGGTGTGCTTATGCTCGTCTGCCTTGTGCTGTATATAGTGTTCACAGTCAAATATACGAAGCATCCCAAGCCCATTGAGGGCGTGGATTACTTCCCGGAGGACGCCGTAAAGACCAAGAAGGAGCGTCTTGCGGACGAGGCCGCCGCTATGCAGGCGCAGACCGAGGAGACTTCCGCGGAGAAGTCCGAGGAGGTTTTCGAAGAAGCTCCCGAAAAAGAGCCCGAAGAAAAAATCGAGGAGACTCCCGAAGAGGAGAAGCACGAAGACAGCGAAAAAACGGAATAAATCAATTGGAAAGAGTGGATAAGATGGCAAAGCTGATAGACGGAAAGCTTATTTCCGCAGAGGTGCTCGACTCGGTACGCGAGCGCGTGGAATATCTGAAAAGCCGCGGCGTTGAGCCGTGCCTTGCGGTCATAATCGTCGGAGACGACCCCGCCTCGAGGGTGTATGTCAACAACAAAAAGAAGAGCTGCGAAAAGGTCGGCATAAAGTCGCTCGAATTTGCGCTTCCCGCGCAGACTGCGCAGGAGGAGCTTATCGAGCTCATCGACAAGCTCAATCGGGACAGCTCGGTCAGCGGCATACTCTGCCAGCTCCCCGTGCCCGAGCACATCGACTCAGACGAGCTTATCCGCCGCATCTCGCCCGAAAAGGACGTTGACTGCTTCCATCCGCAGAATGTCGGCGCGGTAGTGACGGGCGGCAGCGTGTTTCTGCCCTGCACTCCGGCGGGCATAGTCGAGATGCTGCATCACGAGAAAATCGAGACGGCGGGCAAAAACTGCGTTATCGTCGGCAGGAGCAACATTGTCGGCAAGCCCATGGCAATGCTCATGCTCAGAGAGAACTCCACCGTCACCGTCTGCCATTCTAAGACCGAGAATCTCGCCTCGTTCACCTCGAACGCCGATATACTCATCGCGGCGGTCGGTAGGGCGAAAATGATAACCGCGGATATGGTAAAGCCCGGCGCGGCGGTCATAGATGTCGGCATGAACAGGGACGAAAACGGCAAGCTCTGCGGCGATGTCGATTTTGAAAGCGTCAGCAAAATAGCCGGCGCAATAACGCCCGTGCCGGGCGGCGTGGGCCCGATGACTGTCGCACTGCTCATGCGAAATACCGCAGAGGCTGCGGCGCATCAGAACAACATAGGATAACACCGCTTTTGCGGATATCGCAATAACTCATTTTGGAAAGGACGATTTTTATGGCGTCGGAAAAGAAACTTTATAAAAAAACAAGCGAAAAGAAGATCTGCGGCGTCTGCGCGGGTCTTGCCGAGTATCTCAACATGGATGTGACTGTAGTCAGGCTGCTTTTTGTGCTGCTCTCTCTCTTCACTACGGGATTCCCGGGGATTCTTGTCTATGTCATAATGGCACTTGTCATGCCCGATGAGGACGATCTTCAGCCCCCTTATGACAACAGCGAGGAACAGTAATAAGTATTTGGCTCTCCGGTTTTGCGCCGGGGAGCTTTTTACTGCAAAAAACAGCGCAAAAACGCAAAAAACTTTGCCGTAATATTTGACAATCGGGTGCTGTATATGATATAATCACCTATGCCGCATATCTCGGGCTGTGTTTTGCACTATGAAGAGGATTATCCCGCCCGCACATAGCGAGTCTTGAAAAAAGGAAGGTAAATATTGATGTACGCAATTATCGAAACCGGCGGAAAGCAGTATAAGGTTCAGGCCGGCGATGTCGTATTCATCGAGAAGCTGGACGTTGAGCCTGAGCAGGAAGTCGTTTTTGACAAGGTTATGGTCGTCGGCAAGGATGACGGCGTCGTTGTCGGTACCCCCACTGTTGCAGGAGCTACTGTTACGGCTAAGGTTCTCAAGAACGGCAAGGCCAAGAAGATTACCGTCTTCACCTACAAGCCCAAGAAGAACGAGAAGCGCAAGCTCGGCCACAGACAGCCCTACACCAAGGTGGAAATTTCCGCTATCAACGCTTAACCAATGATAAGAGCGGTATTTTTTGAAAGCGAGAGCGGCAGGGGATTTGAGATAACCGGTCATGCGGGCGGCAACGCCGGCAGTGATATTGTTTGTGCGGCGGTTTCGTCCGCGGTGTATATGGCGGCCAATACCGTCACCGATGTTATCGATGTTCACGCCGATATCTCCGAGCAGGACGGGCACTTCAGGTTCTCCGTCAACGCGGACGATACCTCGGCAGCGGCGGTTCTCGACGGACTGAAGCTGCATCTGACGGAGCTTTCAAAGCAGTACCCGAAAAAGATCAAAGTCATTACGGAGGTGTAACACAATGCTCAAGATAAATATTCAGCTTTTCGCACATAAGAAGGGCGGCGGATCGACCAAGAACGGCCGTGATTCCGAGGCCAAGAGACTCGGCGTCAAGAGAGGCGACGGTCAGTTCGTTCTCGCAGGCAATGTCCTTGTCAGACAGCGCGGAACCCACATTCATCCCGGCAACAACGTCGGCAAGGGTTCTGATGACACCCTCTTCGCTCTCATCGACGGCAACGTCAAGTTCGAGAGAATGGGCAAGGATCGCAAGAAAGTCAGCGTTTACGCTGTCGAGCAGTAATCTGCCTGAATTTTTAAAATTACAGCTTCGCTTCGGCGAGGCTGTTTTTTTATATTTCACGCTAAAAATCACTTGTATAATGCTTATATGTGCGTAATAATAAGCGTGCATAGCCGCTTTTTGTATACCTTTTATATATAGGGCGTTTTGGCGGCAAAAATTCGTCGAAAAATGTCGTTTGAAAGCTTCGTCGGTGTGACGGAGAACAGAGAACAGCTGTAAAGTATTTTGCTTTACAGTTTTTACTCCGTTTTCGGCAACATTTTTCCGTAAAGTTAAAAGCCTTACAGTGCATCATTGCTTTCTGCAATGTCATTCTTTATACCGCGATTCCGAATCATATAGAGTGGAGCTCATGCAACGCAAAATGATTCTTCAAAGGCAACAAATCAGGGATTTTGTTACGCTTTTTCATAGATTTGTAACCATTTGTAACTTTTTGAACTTTTCACAAAAGTTTAGCCATTTTTTCCCATTTTAGCGAGTTATTTCAAGACTCAGCGCCACACTTTGAGCGTTATCGAAGTTAATTTGTCGGCGCCGCTGTGCAATTTGCACAAAACAGAAGGCGAAAAAAATTTGACAAATGCCGATTGTGTCAATATAATAGCAAAAGTCGTTCAAGCAACGGCTCAGTATACCCACGGAATCCAAAGCAAAGAACAAAGGAGCATTACCCAATGTTAGAGCATATCAAGGCTTTCTTTGCCAAACTGCCCGTGAGAAATCTGTCAAAACGTAAAGTTCTGGCAACGGTTTCAGCCCTGGCGATTATCGTCTCCGTTGTGACGGTGACCGCGTTTGCGGCTGCGGCAACCTATAAGGTTACCGTAAACGAGGCAGGCAAAACGGCCTACACAGTTTCGACCCGCGCAGACTCAGTTGAAAAATTCATTGAAGATAACGCTGACACACTGTCACTCGGCAAATATGATTATCTCGACTCATCCTCTTTTGAGGCGGGCACGAATTGCACGGTGACTGTCCTTCGCTCGCAGGTTATTAAAGTTATCGATAAGGGCGAGGAGTTTTACCTCAATGGCGCCGGCCCTGCGGCGCAGATGCTCGAGAAGCACGGCTTGGCTCTCGGCAAGTTCGACGAGACAAATCTCGCCGACGGTGAGTTCGTCAGCAGCGATAAGACCCTCGAGATAAAGCGTTCGTTCGGCGTTACGGTCATAGCGGACGGAAAGTCAAACGATGTCCAGATAGCCTCCGGCACAGTCAAGGATGCTGTTGCCCGCGCGGGCATAAAGCTCGGCGAAAATGACGAGACCGACCCCGCACTTGACAGTGAGCTCACAAACGGCATGGAGATAAGCGTTCTTCGTATTGAGTATAAAGAGCGCACCGAGACCGTCAAGGTTCCGTTTGACACGGTTACAAAGAGAACCCCCGACCTCTATGTTGACCAGACAAAGGTCTCCGTTAAGGGTGTCGACGGCGAAAAAAAGGTCACCTATAAGGACAAATATGTCAACGGCGACCTCGACTCGTCCGAGACCGTCAACGAAGAAGTGACCAAGCAGATGGTGACCGAGGTCATCCTCAAGGGCAGAGTTAAGCGCGTCAAGAGCATCAAGCTCAAGACCCATACGCCGATATCCGAGCTCAAGGTTCCCTCGAGAGTTCAGCTGAACGCGAACGGCGTACCCAAGAACTACAAGAAGATAGTTGACGGCACCGCAACCGCATATTACGGCGGCACGGGAACGGCATCCGGACGCAAGCCGATGCCCGGACATATCGCGGTCAACCCCAAGCAGTTCCCTTACGGCACCGAGCTCTATATCGTCTCGCTTGACGGCAAGTTCGTCTACGGCTACTGCATAGCGGCCGATACCGGCGGATTTGCAAAGAGAAATTCCTGCACTGTAGACCTCTATATGAACACATATGAGGAGTGCTGTGCATGGGGCTACAGAGGCGTCCGAATCTACGTTCTCTGATGAAATGAAAATCAGGACTGTCTTATAGGCAGTCCTTTTTTCATGCCCAAAGCGATGAGTGAGCAGTGTGCAAGTATGTAATGTGATGTAATAACAAATTGAGCTTTGCGGGGGAGTTGCAAGAGATGCACTGTAGGGGCGGATATTATCCGCCCGCGGCTTATGCAGTGACTACAGCAGGTGAGCTAAGCTCACCCCTACAAGGAAATTGCGAAAAGCTTTGCTTCTTTGTAGGGGTCGGCGACCTGACGACCCTTTGACGCGTGAGCGGCACGATGTTATACTATAAATTTTTTACCCACTACCTTCGCTACCTACCTTAGCTAAATATTTTATCTTCTACAGCGTTTCGGCATTTTCTTTTTATTTGAAAAAGAAAACGCCTGCAAAAGAAAAGCAAACTGTGCCCGCAAGAAGGCAAGCAAGCACCGCTTAAAAGCAAGTCTTTTTGCGCCATGCTGCGAAAAAACCGCTTGAAATGCGAAAGCATTTCTGCGCGTCTTTTTCTTGCCTGTCATCAAAAATTCAATGCTTTTAAGTGCAAGCAGTTTTGCTGTGCAAAACCGACACTTGCTCACCTCCTTGCGGGCGGCTTCGCCCCGAGACCCCGCGAACGCCGCGCCGCAGTACATAGCTTGTACTGCTCAGTAGGCAGCTCGGCACATTCGCCCGTAAACTCGCTTCGCTCAAACAGTACGGGCTCGTGCGGCTTGCAAAGCAAGCCGTCCCCTCGCAGTTCTCAGATAGCTTCTACCACTGCGGCGCGGCTATTGGAAACTTGTTCATCGGGTTTTATAAAGTCGCTTGCTTTACCTTTGGGCAAATGTCCTCATCCGTTTTTTCGTGTTCTGCGAATTTAGGAAAGCCGTAAATTACCATATAAACCGCGGACAGATAATATTCGCTCATACGCGATTCAATATATGTTGGCCGTTGTATTTTGCGGGGGAACAAAGTTTGCTCCTGCGGTTTACCTCTTGCAGCTGCTCGCCACATCCCTATTTGTCGGACGAATAACGCACAATATAAAAAACAAATCCTACCCAACAAAAACGTGGGTAGGCTCTGCTGTTTTTTGGGTAGGGTATAGCCCCAATGCTTATGCTCTGTTGCTCGGGCGATCCTCGATTATCTTTCCGTCCGATATCCTGACAACGCGCGTGCCCTCTTCGGCGATTTCGTTGTCGTGGGTGATTAAGATTATCGTGCGCCCCTCGTCGTTGAGCTCATGGAGTATTTTCATGACCTCCTTGCCGGAGTGCGAGTCGAGGTTTCCGGTCGGCTCGTCTGCGAGGATTATCGGCGGGCGCGCGGCCACCGCGCGGGCTATCGCAACTCGCTGCTGCTGACCGCCGGACATCTGCGAGGGCAGGTGGTTCATTCGCTTTTCGAGTCCGACTCTGCGCAGCGCGTCAACGGAGAGCTTTTCGCGCTCCTCCTTTTTGACGCCCCTGTAAATCAGCGGAAGCTCGACGTTGCCTTTTGCCGTGAGGCTCGGAATGAGGTTGAAGCCCTGGAAGATAAAGCCGATTTCCTTGTTGCGTATCTCCGAGAGCTCATCGTCCGTCAGGTTTGAAACATTCTTGCCGTCGATGAGATATTCGCCGCTCGTGCAGATATCGAGCAGACCGAGCATATTCATCAGCGTCGATTTGCCCGAGCCGGAGTGACCGACTATCATCAGAAATTCCCCGCGGTCAACGGTCAGGGAGACTCCGTCGAGCGCGTGAACCTCGTTTTCGCCGGGATTGTATATTTTGTATGCGTCCTTGACTTCGATAAGATGCGGCATAGCAAAGCTCCTCAAGTGTTTTTTATAATTTTATCGCAATATTACTCATTAAGTCAAGTCACCATTTGTAAATTATTTTAGCAGCGGTATATTTCTTTCGCGCTTGCAGAAAATAGATGCGAGGAGATGAGATGATGTCGCTGTCCGGAAAGGAATATGAAAAAATGACGAAGCGCGCCTCGCCGCCGAGTCCGAAGCTGATGAATCTTCTGAAGGCGTTTTTGACAGGTGGGCTCATCTGCGCGATAGGCGAGGGCTTTTCCATGCTTTATGAGTTTCTCGGCGCAGACGAAAAAACCGTGTCGAGCCTTGTGCCGTGCACGCTCGTTGTCATTGCCGCCGTGCTGACGGCTCTGGGCGTGTTCGATAAAATAGCCCGTCACGCGGGCGCGGGAACGCTCGTGCCGATAACGGGCTTTGCAAACGCGGTCGTTTCGCCCGCCATGGAGTTTCGCAGCGAGGGCAGAATTTTGGGTACGGGCGCTAATATGTTCAAGGTTGCGGGCCCGGTTATAGTCTACGGCAGTGCGGCGGCGGCAGTCTACGGCGTGATATATTATATCGCGCAGAAAATTGCGGGGTGAGCGGATGACGGAGAGAATAGGGGAGTATACACTGAAATTCAAAAGCCGTCCGGGTATAATCGCCTCCGCCGCAATAGTCGGCAGCAAGGAGGGGGACGGCCCTCTGGGCGGGTGCTTCGACGAGGTCATAGCCGACGGCACGTTGGGCAAGGAGACTTGGGAGCAGGCGGAGAGTGCATTGCAGCAGCGCGCGGTGATAAAGGCGATTGAAAAATCGGGCATGACAGCCGCCGATATCGATCTGCTCATGGCGGGGGATCTGCTCAGCCAATGCAGCGGCTCGGTGTTCTGCGCGCGCGACCTCGGCATACCGTTTGTCGGGCTTTACGGCGCGTGCTCGACCATGGCGCTGTCGCTGGCTCTGGCGGCGCTGAGCGTGGATTCGGGTGCGGCACGGATCGCCGCCGCCGCGACCTCGTCGCATTTCTGCTCGGCGGAGAAGCAGTTTCGCACTCCGCTCGAATACGGAGGTCAGCGCCCGCCGACAGCCCAGTGGACGGCGACGGCGGCTGGCTGCGCCGTGATAGGCGAAGCCGCATCGCCGCATATCGAGGCCGCCGCCTTCGGCAGGATAACCGACTACGGAGTGAAGGACGCGAACAACATGGGCGCGGCGATGGCGCCCGCCGCATGCTCGACAATAGCAGCCTTTCTGCGAGACACAAAAACGCGGCCGGAGGATTTTGACCTGATTCTCACGGGCGACCTCGGCTATGTCGGCTCAACGCTCCTGTGCGAGCTCATGCTGAAGCAGGAGCATATCGATATCACGACCCGCCACAAGGACTGCGGACTTATGCTCTATCGGCTCGACGAGCAGGATGTGAATTCCGGCGGTTCGGGCTGCGGATGCAGCGCGGCGGTGGTCTGCTCGCATATAGTTGATGAGCTGCGCGCGGGCAGGCTCGGAAGAGTGCTCTTTGTCGGCACGGGCGCACTGCTCTCGGCCGTCTCGCCTCTGCAGGGCGAAACCGTGCCGTCGATAGCCCATGCCGTCCTGCTGACAAACTGAAAGGGGATAGCAATGGATACTGTGCAGTGCGTTTCAAACAGCCTTAAATTTTTGAGCTTCGCTCTGACCTCGATGCATCGGCTCGATGCAGTCAAAAAGCTCGTTGCCGCGGCGGCGATAGCGGCGGCCGCGTGTTCGGCGCTGAGCATAATCGCCGTTTGCCGCGGGAAGAAGTGAAAAAAGTGCAGCCTTCAGCCGTAAAGTACAACAACTTTACGGCTGATTTTTTGTATCAGTCCGCACCTTGTCATCCGAATTTTCGCAAAATTAATATCGGCGAAGCCGAGACTGAGGGGTTATTGCACGGATTTACCCCTTTGCATAGGCTGCTTTGTTTCTTAACGTCCTTGTAGGGTGCGGCGACTCGACGCACCGCTGACGCCGTAGGCGGCATGATGTTGGACTATAAAATTTTTACCCGCTACCTTCGCTACCCACCTTAACAAAATATTTTATCTTCTACAGCGTTTCGGCATTTTCTTTTTATTTGAAAAAGAAAACGCCTGCAAAAGAAAAGCAAACTCAGGGCTTCGCCCCGAGACCCCGCGAACGCCGCGCCGCAGTACATAGCTTGCGCTTCTCAGTAGGCAGCTCGGCACATTCGCCCGCAAACGCGCTGGAGCTTGAACGAGTGCGGGCTCGTGCGGCTTGCTGCGCAAGCCGTTCCCTCGCAGTTCTCAATTAGCTTCTACCACTGCGGCGCGGCTATTGGTGGCTTGTTCATCGGGGTTTATCAAGTCGTTGCCTTTTCCTTTGTAAGAGTGCATCTTCGTGAGAGCGCATTTCCGCTCAAAATGATTAACTTGATATATCTATATTGTAGGGATATGGTGAGTTCGACCATTTAAAAATCCCCGCCTCACCTCAATAAATCACTGCCGCGGTACCCTGTTACTATACATTATATATATACGCCTTTCGCATAGCGGATATATAAAAGAAACATAACCGCAAAATCAAATTTTTGATTCAACAGCGGCATATAGAGCCTTTTATATTTCTCTTGAAGCCATTTAGTCAAAAAATCAGTCTTATTTTTCTAAAACATAATGAATTTTTGTGCAACATTACCCATAAAAAATCAAACTATTGTTCTTACAAACAAATAACGCGGCATTTTTAATCGGAAAATGTAATGAAAATGACGTTTTTCGACAGTTTCGATAAAAGTGTATCGGCTTTTACCTATAATTTTCCGCTTTTCTTTTGTGCATAACGCACAAAAATGATTAAAAATTTTTAAACTTCTTGACAAGCCGCAAAGCAAAGGGGTATTCTTTACATGAGGGGATAGTTATACCCTCTTGCTTTGCATTGCCCGAGCAGAGCAATTATTCTGTCGCCAATGTGTTCCGTCAATTTGCGGGAGACGGGATGCTCAATATATGGTGAAATTTTTAAATGGAGGTGTAATTTTTGAAGAAAATGAAACGCTTGTTGGCAGTCATCCTTGCTTCGCTGCTCATCTTGTCCTCGGCAACCGCCGCGGCGAGCGCGTACAAGTACGATTCTTACAAGGATGGCAAGCTGACAAAGTACGACTTTACCGATTCTGCGGTTCTGACCACAGAGCAGTATGCGTCTATGTTGCTTGACTATGCCGATGAGGCGCTCGCCAAAGCGAACATCACGATGGATCTTTCGATTCTCGGTAAGCTTGATGCGACGTCTATAGACAATGCTCTTTCGAGCGTCTATAAGCTCATCAACAGCAACGGAGCCATTCTTTGGCTTGCCGGCGACCTGAACAGTGTCAAGGTTTCCGCAATAAAGGACGCACGTCGAAGCAACGGAACCGATGTAGCGGTTATCAACTCGCTCTTCCAGTTCCTTGCGGACAACAACCCGATCATCAAGAAGGTTGTTATCGGCGGTATCGGTAAGCAGAGACGAGACGGCGGCGTCAGCCTTGGTGTTGCCAACTCGTTCGTCAAGGTCGATCTGAATATCGAAGTCATGCTCAGAGAGCTTCTCTGGGGTCTTGCGTATCCGAATACGGCATACAACAGCAACACGACTGTCGATACGATGCTTCAGACCATCATTCAGAATGCTCTCGCAGGCGTACCGATAATTCCCGAAAGCGTCAGGAATCTCGTTAACCTCAATTCGACAAAGTCAACCTACGACTTCATTGAGGATCTGCTTCAGGCGGCTTATAATGATATGGCTGTCCCGATGCTCAACGAGCAGATTATTCCGTGGCTCGAGATGCAGATTCGCTGCGATGAGACGGGCACTCTTGCCGATCTGTTCAACACAGGTTATCAGGTTCAGACTTATACTGTCCCCGCGGGCAGCACTTTGGTCGGCGAACTTAATAACATCGCAGGACAGATTGTCAACGGACTTCTGAAGGGCTACACCGGCTGGGTAGACGGAGACAACTCCAAGCTCACCGACAACGTAGTCTCGGTTGCGAGATTTGTTCTCAAGAAGACCGGCGGTTACTTCTTCCCGGATTGGCAGAAGCATATCGCAACTTCGGAAGAGATCGATGCTATGAGCAAGGAGGAGCTTATTGCTTACATTGCTCGCTCGGTCATTAACGGCGCAGTCGGCTATATGTACATCCCCGAGGATGTTACGACTGTTGTCGGAGTTACATGGGAGGCTGTCAAGCAGCTCATGGCTCAGTTCCTTCCCGAAAGAGATTACAGCAATTATCCCAAGACCATTGACGGTATTCTTGATATGCTTGCGGATTACATTGCTTACAACGTCAACCCCGGTATCGACCTTAATGCGGGCAGCCTCAAGGAGGCGCTCAATTACGGTTCCGGATTCGAAGGAATGTTGACTACTGCCGTTCAGTGGCTTAAAGCTGACCCGCAGTTCTACACAGGTCTCCTTCCCGACACGACGGTTGATACCTCTAACGGATGGAAAGCACTCGATGATATCATCTTCAAGCTGTTAGACAAAACACTTCTTCCCGCAAAATTTGCTGACAGCGACAGTGAGACCATCTTAAAGGATGTCGTTTATTCTGTCCTTAACGGATTGATCCTTAACCAGGATCTGACCTGCCTTACCGACCTCTTCGAGAGAAATCCGGACGGCGCATTCGCCACTCAGACTGTCAAGAAGAGCATCGTAAGACTTGTCACAGACATCCTCAACGCGATTATCCCCGGAACGATTACGACGAAGTACTATGACTCGCTCGACGCCATAGTGAAGAACAATGAGCTTGCCAACATCGTTGAGAGACTTATCAGCTCTCTTAACGGCAACAAGGGCAAACTCGTTCCGCCTATCGTCAATATCGTGTCCCAGGTAATGGGTCTGGCGGATAAATCTAAGTTCGGCCAGATGAGGTTTACCGGTCCGACCAGAGCAAAAGACGCTTACACCGTTACGATCTACAACGGATCTAGGGGTATAAACAGAGGCTACACTGACAAGAACGGCAACTTCACTCAGGGCGCTCTCTATAAGTATAGAATCGACAGCGTTTCGGCAACTGCCTATAATATGGCGGGCAACGGAACCAATGTCGGCGTCTCCGGAGTCAGCAAGGGCGATATAATCAACGGCGGATTCGCTAAGGATCTCACCGTGTCCAAGCCCGGTGCAACGGATACCACCGTCGTCCTCACGGTCGGCTACTTTATCCTCACCGAGAGCGGCGAATCGCTCACAGGCACTACTCCGCTTTACGCTTCGTACTATACTTACTTCTGCTCGGATACCGAGGACGACAGCAATCCTAAGGATGAGAAGCCTGCGAACAAAACCAGCTATAACAGGCATTATCTTATGTATCCGCGCGCCGGCTTTATCGGCTCGAGCGATTCTATCGATGCCATCAGCAAGGTATATGTCAGAGTCAGAAGAGAGAAGAACACCCTTAACGGCAAAGACTCTGTAGTTAGACAGAATGCCTCGACCTTTAAAAACGGCTCCGGAGCGTATTTCGCGGACGAAATGTTCGTTGTTGATACGCAGAACGAGGACATGACCTCGAGAGAGAACCTTTGGAAGGCCAAGCCCGGCATTACAAGAGCAGATGTCCCGGACGGCAAGTATGTCATTAAGTTCTCTGTGTTTGGTCAGCGTACCCGCGGAAGCAGCGGTAATGACACCACTTGGGAATGGGATACTCCGGTCTTTGTCTACAACGACTATGATCTTCCCGCGAAGTACAGCCAGTATTCCGGCGAGCAGCGTCAGCGCGCTAACTACAGCGCGGATGCGGACGCAGAGTGGGCAGAGTATCAGGCAGCTCTTATACAGGCGGCCAACTACACTCTCAGACCCAAGCTCCTCGGCAACTTCAACAATGCCTCTTATATCGCAGCTTATCAGACGATCTCCACGAGATTGACCGCAGCTGCCGAGGCTCTTGATGCAAAACTGGTTGCGGCTTCCGTTGATTCGCTCAAGACCGCCGTTGAGGCAGTCCAGGGCGCACCCAATCCGGAAGGCTCCGTCTACTGGGATCAGGGATATAACTTCTTCGGTTACGATGATTTTAATTCCGTCTCCTGGAACGGCTGGAAGGAAGCCAGAAACCGCGCGATGAATCTCTACAACTCGACCAAGGCTCCCGAGGAGCCTGTGGCTCCCGAGCATCCCGGCGAGGGCGCCAACGAGTGCCAGCTTGCTACTTATAATAAGAAGTATGCAGATTGGCAGAAGGCTCATGCAGCGTGGGAGACCGCGATTGCTACGTGGAAAGCACCCACTATATCCTCCGTCGATGTTGCTTATGCAGAGCAGCAGATAGCGCTTTGGGGTCCCAGACTCATAAAGCTTGACGCTGTTAAGACGTATCTCGACGCGGCTATAGCAATGTGTACCATCAACCCCGCCGATGCTTCCAAGTATGACGCGGAGAGATGGGAAGCATACTCGCAGGCATTTGCCTACGCGCAGAATGTTTCCACTTCGTTCAATGCCTCCACGACCAAGCGCACGCAGGTCAGAGAAGCTATGAACAACCTTATCTACAACTGGAAGCGCCTTATCGCAGCCGAAGTAACGACCGTTACCTTCACCTTCACCGTGAACGGTGTAACTCATGCGGTTCTTACCGGCAACCAGGGCGATCCCGTTGATCTCAGCACGATTGCAGCGCCCGACGCACCTGTCGGAATGCACTTCGTCAGCTGGGGCAATGTACCCGCAACGTTTGACGCCGACGCCTCCTTCGAGGCAGTGTTCGCAAACAACACGGATACAAAGTATACTGTAAATGTTTATAATATGGACACCACCGGCGCTTATCCGTCAGCTCCCGACAGCACCTATCAGGGTGCCGGCGAGACCGGTTCGACCGCCGACATAACCGCCGACGCAGCTCCCGCAGAGGGCTTCTCGCTCGATTCCGCGAAGAGCGTCCTTACCGGCACTATCGCCGCTGACGGTTCTCTTGTCCTTAGCATTTACTATTCGCGTAACCAGTACACCGTAACATATGCTAATACGGACCTCGCGCCCGATACATATTATTACGGAGCTACTGTTGTTGCCCGCACTCCCGAAAAGGCCGGACATACGTTCCTCGGCTGGGAGGAGGAAGTTCCCGCCACCATGCCCGCGAACAATGTTGTTCTTACGGCTAAGTGGGATGAGCTTCCCGCAAACTACGACGAGTACAATATAGCTGTCGCAGCCGCCAACGCCAAGAAGGCAGAGACCGACTACGACAAGAAGTACACTGCCGACACCAGAGCTGCCCTTGATGCCGAACTTGAAGTCGACGTCTCCGGCAAGAAGCTCAGCGAGCAGGGCGTTGTTGACGCTCAGACAGCGAAGATAAACGCCGCTGTTGCGGGTCTTAAACTCATGACCTACAACGCAAACTTCTATGTTGACAATGAGCTTTACCGTACCGTCGCCACAGAGGTCGGCGAGCAGATTGTCGCTCCCGCAGATCCCGCCAAGGAAGGCTATATCTTCAAGGGCTGGGATAAGGAAGTCGGCAAGATGGGCGTAGAGGATGTTTCCTTCAACGCCGAGTTCGAAGAGGCGACCGGCGTTGCCTACACCGTCGAGGTTTACACGATGGATGTCAACGGCAACTACGGCGCAGCTGAGACTAAGACCCTTTACGGCACAACCGGCGCTACGGTCAATGCAGACACAACTGCCGCCGAAGGCTTCACCTTCGACGAGTCGGCAGACAATGTTGTCAGCGGCGAAATCGCAGCGGACGGCAGCCTCGTACTGAAGGTCTACTTTGCCCGTAACCAGTACAAGCTTACTGTTGACGGAGTAGAGTCCATGGTTTACTATGGTGCATCTCTTGAGTTTGCCGATCCCATAAAGGAGAATGAGATCTTTGCCGGTTGGGATCCTGAGCTTCCCGAGACCATGCCCGCACACGACGTAACAGTCGTTTCGACATGGGTTAAGGTCGACGCCGACTACACAGAGTACAAGGCGGCCAGAGCTCACGCGGAAGGAATAGTCAACGATTCCGAATATCCGTATGAGGCAACCTATACGGCAGAGTCGAGAGCGGCTCTCGATGCGGCTCTTGCCATAGTCGTTCCCGAGGGTCTGAAGTACGACGAGCAGCATATAATCGATGCAGCCGAAAAGGCTATCGAAGATGCAGTGCTCGGTCTTGATCTCATGAGATACAAGGTCACCTACCTCTACGATGACGGTTCCGTCTTCGCTGAGTTCGACGGTGATAAGGGCGGCTTAGTCAGCTACCAGGTTCCTGTTCCCTCAGAGAACCCGACTAAGGAAGGCTATGTCTTCACCGGCTGGGATCATGAGATTCCCGCAAACATGCCCGCACACGAGCTGACCTTCACGGCTCAGTTCTCCGCAGGCGAAGTCACCTACAAGGTTGAGACCTATGTTATGGGTCTTGACGGGGAGTACGGCGCTGCCGAAAGTATGACTGTTCCCGCAACCACGGGCGAAGAGGTATCTCTTATTCCCGAAGGCCGCAACGGCTTCACGGTTGCTGATAACAGCGTTCTTTCCGGCACAGTCGCAGCGGACGGCAGCCTTACCCTTATGATCTACTACAGCCGTAACCAGTATAAGCTTACTGTTGACGGCGTAGAGTCCGATGTTTACTTCGGCGCAGCTCTTGAGATTGCCGATCCGGCTCCCAGAGAGGGCTACACCTTCACCGGCTGGAATGTTGAGATTCCCGCCACCATGCCCGCAGAGAACCTGACCCTCGTTTCCCAGTGGAGCGAGAACGATGCCGACTACACCGCCTACAACGCGGCAGTCGCAGCGGCTCAGGCTAAGCAGGGCGAAGAGAACTACGACAGAAAGTACACTGCCGAGACCAGAGCTGCTCTTGCAGCAGTCCTCGCAGAGGATGTCTCCGGCAAGAAGTACTCCGAGCAGGGCGTTGTTGACGCAGCCACCCAGGCTATCAATGATGCAGTCGCAGCTCTCGAGCTTGAGACCTACACCGCTACCTTCTATGTAAACGGCGAAGTTCATGCAACCGTTACCGCGAAGGTCGGCGAGCAGATCGCAGCTCCCGCAGATCCGATTGTCGACGGTTACAACTTCACCGGTTGGGATCCCGAGGTCGGAACTATGGGCATCGAGAATGTTAGCTTCAACGCTATCCTTGTTGCCAACAATTCGTCCATCATCTCCGTCACTCCTGAGTCCCCGAACTACGGCGGCATGCACCAGTATGCAATCAAGGTCAAGGGCGAGCCTCAGAAGATCAGAATAGTCGATGCATTCGGCAATACCCGCACGTTTGACAGAAACACCTCCATGACAAGCGATGCCAATGCTCTCGGTATTCTGAAGATAGAGAAGACTGACGACGGCGAAATCTGGACCATCAATGTCAACATTCCCGAGGGCAGATATGTTGCCTTCGCGAAGTTCGGCAAGGATTGGGAAGAGAACGGCCATAACTTCTCTGTCAGATTCGACGTTAAACCCGAAGAGCCGACTCCGGACGGCGTTCTTGAAGTAACCTACAACACCCCGAATTACGGCGGCAAGCAGGAGTACACCTTCAAGGTCTCCGGTAAGGCTGATAAGATTCAGGTTGTCTGCGCAGACGGCGGAACGATAACTCTTTCGAGACTTGATCCCAGAGTTACCGTCAAGTCCTATGACGCAGAGGGCATCGAGGTCTATTCGAACAGCACCAACCTCGCTTATGAGATTTGGACTGTCAAGCTTGACATCCCCGCAGGCAGACACATTGCTAAGGCGAAGTATGGCAGATCTTGGACTGCCGGCACTGAGTTTGATGTAATTATCGACGCGAAGCCCGTATCGGCTGTCAGCGTTACCGAGGTTAAGACCTCTGCTGATTCCGTCGAAGTTACCGTCAACGGCACTGCCACTAAGATCAAGATCGCTGACGCTTCCGGCGCCACCAGAACCTATGACAGAGATCATGCCGATGTCTCCATCGCCCCCGACGGCGACGGCGAGATCTGGACAATCAATGCCAAGCTTCGTGCAGGCGAGTACACCGCAACCGCGAAGTACATCGCTAACGACAAACAGGTCTGGGATACCACCGACTTTGCTTTCACAGTCTAAGGCTGCGAACGAAAACTGAAAATCCTGCTTTAAACGGCAGGTAAGAAGGGGAGTCGCTCTCGGGCGGCTCCCCCGATTTTTTTGCCTTCAAAGTTCACTTGAACTATTTGATAAAATGTGATACAATGGTTGCAGAACAAGTATAATTTTCAGGATGGTGAACTTTTATGACTCAGAATATCTCAAAACATACCCTTCAGAGACTTCCGATGTATCTGAGCTATATCAAGGGACTTCCCGAGGATGCTCCGAAAAACATATCTGCCACGACCATCGCCGAAGCGCTCCAGCTCAATGATGTCCAGGTGCGCAAGGACCTTGCGAGCGTCAGCTCGTCCGGCAAGCCGAAGGTCGGCTACAACGTCAAGGATCTTATCGCGGAGCTTGAGGCTTTTCTCGGCTATAACGATATCGACAACGCCGTTATAGTCGGCGCAGGCAGCCTCGGCAAGGCTCTGCTCAATTACAGCGGCTTCAAGGCCTACGGCCTCAATATAATCGCGGCGTTCGATATCTGCGAAGAACCCACCGAGTTCCAGGGCAAGACGGTTTTCCCGATAGCCCAGCTCGAGAGCTTCTGCCGCAAGGTGAACATACATATAGGCATAATCACCGTTCCCGCGTCGAGCGCGCAGGAGATATGCGACCTGCTCGTGAACAGCGGCATCCGCGCCATTTGGAACTTTGCTCCGGTGCATCTTGTTGTGCCCGACGGTATACTTGTCCAGAATGAGAACATGGCGTCGTCGCTCGCCCTGCTCTCAAACCACCTGCGCGAGCAGATGAAGAAGTAAAAAAGCAAAAATAAAACCAATCGGCTGCCGAGTAAAACCCGACAGCCGATTTTCTTATATCCCGCAGAAGCAATGCGGTTGTGTTGAGAGCTTGAAAAAGAAATGTGCAAATCGGGAGTTGCAGAGTACACAACCGACCGATTATGGCTCCCCCTGTAGGGGAGCCGGCTCGGAGAAGCTGAGACTGAGGGGTCATTGCGCAGATTTACTCTTTTGCATAGACTGTTTTGTTTCTCGATGTCCCCTTTGTAGGGTGCGGCGACTCGACGCACCGCTGCCGCCGCAGGCGGCACAGGGGGCAAGTCTCAAGCAGAGAGCGTATTACAAGACACGGGCGAAATGAATAGATTTTCGGTGACGCTAACGCGTCAAAGGGTCGTCGAGTCGCCGACTCCTACAAAGCAAAGCTTTTAGCAATCTCCTTGTAGAGGCGAACTTAGCTTGCCTGCTGTAGTCACTGCATACACCGTAGGCAGATATCATCCCCCTCTGCATGATTCTGATAATTTAAGATATAAAAATGTTGACTGACGGCGGTTTTACCCCCACAACCCCTATCAATTACGCGCCGACTCCCAACTAAAAAATCCTACCCACAAAAACTGTGAGTAGGATTCAATGCTTTATGAACGCTTGTTTGTTACTTTATCGGGATGATAACGAAGCTGTACGAGAGCTCCTTGCGGCCGTCTATCGCGTATTTGGGGAGCACGTCCGGGCCGCAGCTGCCTGTGCCGGTGCCTCTGAGGAAGCCGTCGATGTCAATGACCGTCGTGTGCTCGGAGTGGAGGTCGTCGTAGTGCATCGAGCGCTGCATGAGCGCCTGAGTGAAGTGTCTCGCCGTGAAGCTGAGATCCCTGTCGGGGTTGCAAATCATCATTCCGACACCGTCCGCGTCCGTGATGCTGAGCCTGCGAACGCCCGTGCGAACGCCGTAATCCTGCGGCTTGATGTAGAACTCGTCCATGCCGTCGATCGTGGTGTTGTATACGCCGAATGTCGTATGCTCTCGGAAATCGCTCATGTTCTCGTAGGGGCCGTAGCCGAGATATTCTATGTTCTCGAAGCTCTCCGGCATCTCGAGCACGAGCCCGAAGCGCGGCAGAGCGGCGGCGGCTTTCTTCTGAGCCTTCGCGTTGAATACCGTCTCGACCTTTATGCAGCCTGCGGCGTCAACAGTGTACTCAATGCCGACCTTTGCAACAACGCCCTTTTTGGAGCGGAGATTGAAATCGACCGTGAACTTCGCGGTGCGCTTTGAACATGAGAAGTCGGTTGAACGCGGAATAACCGTTATGTCGTCATATCCTGCCTTCTTCCACTGCTCGATGATAGCCCTGTCGTTGTCGAGCATCGCACGGAAAATGTTCGGGATGAAGCCCTTATGCGCGACGGGGGATTGGTTTATGAGCTCTTTTTCGCCGAGCTTGTATGATGCTATTTCGCCGGTTTTCAGGTCGAACTTCACAGACCCGCCGTAGAAATAGACCTTCACGGTGTCTCTGCCCTCTCTGCAATTAAACACGCTGCCTACGGGCAGAGGAACCTTCTTGTTCGTTTTCTTTATTACGACCTGCTCGCGTGCGATGAATTTATCGCCGTCGAGATATTCAAAGTTCATGCGGCAGTCGCATCCGTCGGGTATAGTGTCCTTGAAAGTGACTTTTTTGCTCTTGCAGGGCTCAATATCAAGCGAGAAGCGCTCTTTCTTGTCGCTTTCAATGCCGTCAACCGTCATAGAGCGGACAACTGTGATATAGCCCGAGCTGCGGAAACGGTTGGTGTTCGTGAAAACAAAGCTTCCGTCGCGGTTGAGCTTCGCTCTGAGGGGACGGTAGACCGCCTGCATCTCGAGAGCGCCGCTTGAGGGCGTGCGGTCGGGATGAACAAGACCGTCGACGCAGAAGTTTCCGTCGTGCTTTTTCTCGCCGTGGTCGCCGCCGTAGGTGTATCTATAAGGGCCGTCGGCGTGATATACCGTGTGATCCGCCCATTCCCAGATGCAGCCGCCCATGAGGTTGTCGTATTTATAGAAGCTGTCCCAATATTCCTCCATCGCGCCCGGACCTACGCCCATCGCGTGAACATATTCGCAGAGGAAATAGGGCTTTGTCTTGTACCATGCACCCTTATGCGTGCCCTTGCCGACATTTTCAACCTGCTCGTGCGTCGGATACATATCGGAAACCACATCGTAAGCCTTGCGCTTTGTATGTATGACTCCCTCGTAGTGGGTGGGTATTTCGGGGCATATTTCATGCATATAGTCATAGCAGACGTCCTGGCAGGCGTAGCCGCCCGCCTCGTTGCCCAGCGACCACATGGTGATGCACGGATGACTCCTGTCACGCATATACATTCTCTTGACCCTGTCAAGGTAGCGCGGAGCCCATTTGAGGTCGTTGCTGATTTTGTTCATGTCGTTGTGCGGAGCGAAGCACGCGCCGTGAGTCTCGATATCCGCCTCGTCAACTATGTAGAGACCGTATATGTCGGCGAGCGCTATTAAGTGCGGGTCGGGGGGATAGTGCGAGGTGCGCACGGCATTGCCGTTGAACTCTTTTATGAGAAGGACATCCTTTTCGTAGTCGTCGAAGGTCATAACATAGCCGGTTTTGCCGTTTGTGTCGTGATGATTGACGCCCTTGAACTTGATAACCTGTCCGTTGAATGTAAAGGTGTTGCCCTTTATAGCCACTGTTTTGAAGCCCGTAAGGTTTCGCAGTGTCATGAGCTCCTCACCGTTTCTGTACAGTGATATATAAGCGTTGTAGACTGTCGGAACCTCCGCGTTCCACTCTGTGACATCGAGGTCGGTGAAGGTCATATATGTAAGGCGTTCTGCCTTTACAGTCTCGTCCGCAATAACCTTGCCGTCCTTCTCGAGCGAGAAACCGACCTCACAGCCGTTGAGCTTGCCCTCGAGCGTAACTTCGACATCCACAGTCCATTTTCCGTCCGCCTTGCGCGGGCGAATGAAGTAGTCGTTGACATATACCGCAGGAAGCCTGTAGAGAAGCACGTCGCGGAAAATTCCGTTTTCGCGGAACATATCCTGGCACTCAAGATACGTGCCGGTGCACCATTTGTGAACGACCGCAAGCAGCTCGTTTGTGCCCTCGTATATGAATTCCGAGATGTCGAACTCCGCCGTATTGTGCGCGCCCTCGCTGTAGCCGACGTACATTCCGTTGACATAGAGGTCAATGCACGGGACAACGCCGAGGAAGCTCAAAATATGAACGTCGTCGGAATTTGTGACCTCAAAGCTCTTGCGGTAGATTCCGGCGGACATATGCTCGGGCAGGTTAGGATTGGGCAGGTCGAATTCATAGGGGCAGTTGAGATATACCGGCGGCTCGTAGCCGGTGCGCTGCCAGGTCGAGGGAACCTGTATTTTGTCAAACTCAACGCTCTGCGCATCCAAAACCTCGGGGATGAGCGAGATGTCGCTGTAATATTTGAAATCCCACTCGCCGGAGAGTACCTCGACAAGATCGGAATCGGTGCGCTCGTGTTTAATATCGACGGCGCTCAGCTTTTCCTTTTTTGAATACGGTATAAAATATGCTCGTGCCGCGCACTTGTTGTCCTCAATTACCTTGAAGTCGCGGTAATTTGTTGTATTCAGCTTATACTCCATTCCAAGAGTCCTCCTCAAAAAAAGCACAATGATGCAAATTATAAGCATAGATATATTAGCATATTTTCCCTCAATCTTCAATCCACAGGCGAATTTGTTCATAATTTTTTTTAAATATCCTACCAATTTTGACCATTTTGTGGTATTATAGTTCTGCTGACAGAAGATAATTTTTGTGAAAGGGCTGCGCAATGAGCAAACAGTATTCGGTACCTTTTGATAAAGTAAACATAACGGGCGGCTTCTGGAAAGACCGCATTGCTTTAAACGAGTCCGTGACGCTCGACAGCGTGCGCCGCAGGTTTGAGGACACGGGGAGATTTTCGGCTCTCGGCTGCAATTGGAAGCAGGGAGAGCCCGATCGCCCGCATTTTTTCTATGACTCCGATGCCGCGAAGTGGATGGAGGCTGCGGCATATGTGCTCTCAAAGCATAGTGACGCCGAACTCGAAAGCTATGTCGAGGAGCTGATTGACTGCATTGAGAGGAACATGACTCCCGACGGATATTTTAACGTTTGGTACACTGTGGTCGAGCCCGGCAAGCGCTTTACCGACCGCGACCATCACGAGCTCTACTGCGCGGGGCATCTCATCGAAGCGGCAGTAGCCTACTATGAGGCGACGGGCAAGCGCAGATTCCTCGACCTTATGCGCCGCTATGCCGAGCTTATCGAAACAGTTTTTTGCAGGGAGGATTCCGCGGCATTTACTACCCCGGGTCATCCCGAGATAGAGCTTGCTCTTGTGCGTCTGTACCGCTGCACGGGCGAAAAGCGCTGGCTCGACCTCAGCCGCTTCTTTGTGGATAAGCGCGGCAACAACGAAAAGGACAGGGGACAGGCGAGCGGCTTTGCCTCCGAGGACTATCTTCAGGATATGATACCCCTGCGCGAGCAGACGCAGGCCACCGGACACAGCGTCAGAGCCTGTTATATCTACAGCGCCATGGCGGATATCGCCTATGAGTGCGGCGACAGAGAGCTGCTTGCCGCTGCGAACAGTATATTTAAGAATATAACGGAGCACCGTATGTATATCACGGGCGGCATCGGCTCGACCCGCGTCGGCGAGGCGTTCACGGTTGACGGCGATTTGCCGAACGAGACCGCCTATGCAGAGACCTGCGCCGCCGTTTCCTTGGCGATGTTTGCACAACGTATGTCGCTGACTGCAGTCGATTCCCGCTATGCCGATACGGTGGAGCGGGTCATATATAACGGCTTTCTCTCCGGCGTATCGCTCGACGGAAAGAGCTTCTTCTATGAAAATCCGCTCTCGATAGACCTTTCAAAGCGGAATATAAAATACTGGCGCGGCGAGGAAGTCCGCCTGCCTATAACGCAGCGCGTCGAGGTGTTCGACTGCTCCTGCTGCCCGCCGAATGTCGCCCGCTTTGTCGAGAGTATCGGAAAGTATATATATTCGTATGACGGCGACACGGTCTATGTCCATCAGTTTATGCAGAGCGATACCGATATTGATATGAACGGCGGGACGGTGCATGTCTCTCAAATAACGGACTATCCGTCCGACGGCGGAGTGACCGTTTGCGTCGGCGGCGCACCCGTGAAGCTCGCTGTCAGAATACCCTCGTGGTGCCGCGATTTTTCTGTCGAAGCGAAGCTCGCCGAAAATCTCGGTACAAGCGGCGGCTATATGCTTTTTGACTGCCGTGACGGCGCAAAAATCGAGCTTTATTTCGATATGTCCCCGGTTATCGTCTCCGCCGACCCCTCCGTGCATGAGGATTCCGGCAAGGTCGCCGTTATGCGCGGTCCGGTCGTCTACTGCGCCGAGGGTGTGGACAACGGCGACATATTCTCGCTCTCCCTCTCCTCCGAGCTCAACGCGGAGCCCGTCGATTTGGGCTTCGGTATACCGGCTCTCGATGTTGACGGGACGAGAATCTCGGGCTCGGGTGCGCTCTATGCGCCCGCCGATGAGATGAAGCATGAGCCGACACGCATCAGACTCATTCCGTATTTCGCCTTTGCAAACCGCGGCGAGAGCGATATGCAGGTCTGGATGAGCATAAGATGATACATTAATAATAAAATAAATAAAGTCGTAAAGGAGAAATATTATGCAGCAGCTTGATATCAAGAGTTTCGATTCAACCCCGATACACTGCTACCTCTGGGACGATGTGGAAAGCCCCAAGGGTGTTGTGCAGATTTCGCACGGAATGTGCGAATATGCCGGCAGATATCACGAAGTGGCACAGATGTTCAATGAGCACGGCTATATAGTCTTTGCCGACGATCACCGCGCCCACGGAAACACCGAGACCGACGAGAACCGCGGCAGACATCCGGGCGATATCGAGAGAAAGACCGTCAAGGATCTTGTGTTCTTCTACAATTGGCTCAAGGAGCGCTATCATCTTCCGCAGGTGCTCATGGGTCACAGCTACGGCAGCTTTTTGGCGCAGGATTTCCTCCAGCAGGGGACGGACGTCGAGGCCGTCGCGCTCTGCGGAACCGCCGATATGAACGGCGCGCAGGCTGCACTCGCTCTGCTCTGGCCGCTTGAGCTGTTCGCCAAGGATTGGCGCCCGAAGTTCGTCAATCCCGTGAGCGATATGATTTTTGACGCGCGCTATAAGGGCGAAAAAGGTCCGAGCCAGTGGGTGACGAGCGACGTGGAGCGCCGACAGGTGTTCATCGATGACCCAATGGCGGGGATAGATATCAGCGTCAACTTCGATTGGAATATGATAAAGGCGTTCGGCAGGATATATAAAAAAGAAAATATCGCAAAGATCAGCCCCAATGTCCGTATCGGCATTTTCAGCGGCGATATGGATCCGATAGGAGGCACGAAGTCGTCAAAGGCGAAAAAGCTTCTTCGGCGCTATCGCAAGGCGGGACTCAACGCAGAGATACATATATATAAAGACGCCCGTCACGAGCTGCACAACGAGAAGTGCCGCGACGAATATTTCCGCGATATTGTCGGATTTTTTGACAGCGCAATAAGCGCAGCGGAGCCGGCAGCCGTCTGAGTTCGTTATATATCAAGGCCTGTGCGGGTCTTAATTCCGCGCAGGCTTTTTTGACTCTCCGCACGGTCAAATAAAATGAAGAAAATCTGAAAAAAATTGAATTTTACTGTTGACAAGTGCAGCCGGTTGTGTTATTATAGTCGAGCACTTGAGAGACGGGTCGGCGCGGCAGCGCGGGAACGCCGGAAAA